>Ga0180432_10000093_pt1 | contig 135499 bp, 98 predicted proteins | sample SS_ome_10_FD_132414 | JGI IMG/M metagenome (GOLD analysis project Ga0180432, IMG submission 132414) | Hypersaline lake sediment archaeal communities from the Salton Sea, California, USA - SS_1_MS_2 metaG | ecosystem: Environmental > Aquatic > Non-marine Saline and Alkaline > Hypersaline >... | reverse complement strand
GTCGGTAAGCAAGGCCGTCTCGAGCGTGAGCAAGTCGGTAAGCAAGGCCGTCTCGAGCGTGAGCAAGTCGGTAAGCAAGGCCGTCTCGAGCGTGAGCAGCTCGGTCAGCAAAGCCGTCTCGAGCGTGAGCCATTCCGTAAGCAGTGCCGTGTCAAATGCAAGCAATGCTGTCAGGAGCGTGACATCGAGCGTTTCCAGCTCGGTCTCGAAAGCGGTCTCACATGTTTCCAGCGCGGTATCGAACTTTGTCAGCGGAGCCTCCACGGCTGTAAAAAATGCGGCCTCAAGTGCGGTAAAAGCCGTTTCCAGCGGTGTATCCTCAGCTGTTACCGCGATTTCGTCCGGTGTCTCCAATTCAGTGACTGCCCTGGGAAGTTCAGTAACATCAGCCGCAAGTTCCGCTTATAACACTTTAAGCAATACGATCTCGACGGGCGTTTCCGCTATCAGCGACTTTAGCGCTAAAGGCACCCAGGCGATACAGCATAGCGTGAGCGCGCTGTCGGTCAATTTCAACAACCTGGTTACCGGTGCCGGGTCCTTATTGGCTTCCTCATCTGGGTTTGTATCGTCAGTTCCGGCGCCGGATCCGAATGCCGGTCAATCCATCACCCCCGAATTAAGTCAGGATCTGGGGCAGATGGTTTCCCCGAAGGTTGATTTAACGGGCAAAGCCATAGATACCGGTATTTATGATCTCGAGGGCGCGCCGGGAGCGGATTCGTGCGTTTCGATTGATCCGCAACTTCAGCCCATGGATCCCGCGATGATCGGCACCGAGAGCGGTGAGGTTTCTTATTATGACGCAGAAGCCGTCCAGAATGGCGTGTGCGTAGCGGAAGATATGAAAGATTTACGTTTTTCCGCCGAAAATATGCCGGCCGCGGATGCATCTGCGGCTTCCGACGCGACCGGCTTGAACCTCGCGGATTTATTCGGAAATACGATATTAAATGCAGTGATGCCTGTGTCTCCCGTAACCATGATGAATGCAGCGGCCAAGGCGTACGATTGGGCGACAGGCATCCCCGGACGTTTTACCCAAAGGTACGGGGAATTGACCGAAAAAGGCGCGCCGCCGCTTGTAGCCGGTTATATGGCTACCAATTATGCTACCGGAGGACATATTATCGAAGGCGAGATCAAGAACGCGATGGATAGATTCAGCACCAGGACGCAGAATCTGATTACCGGCGGCGAAGATGCGAACTGGGCGCAGCTGAGGGCCGGCATCCTTGCCGCTACCGATTATCTCGGCGGGACCGATATGGCGTGCGCTTTATCGGGAAGGGATTCGATCACTTTTAAGGATGATCTTGAACCGCTGGAGCGTCTTACTCATGGTATTGACGGAAGTATCAAGCTTGCGTCGGTAGCTTGTGCGTACAATTCTGCGATAGGAAGTTTAGTCAAACCCGGAACGGTTACTACTGCGCACCAGGTCACTTACGGACCGATGAAGATAGGATCGGAGACTTTTACTGCGACGTGCCCACCTTCATCTCTTACAGTCGGGGCAGGCGGAACTTCGGCTACGTATTCGGTGATCGTGCCCGGCCAGGCGGGGATATCGTTAGGCAAGGGCCTGTTGGATATTTTGCAGTCGGAAGGACTTCAAAACTTCAGCGATTCGCTCAAGAATTCAACGCAGAAATACGAGGAAAGAAAGGAGAACCTGATCACCGGCGGCGAATCCAAAGAAACAGCCGGAATAAAAGCTACCATTCTCAGTATCGCCGATCAATTCGGCATAAGTGATCTATTGAGTTCCATAACGGGTATAAACTCGACCACCTTTCAGGCGGATCTGAGCCCTGCGGAAAGACTTGAATTGGGAACCGGAGGACTCGAGCAACTTGAGTCAAGGGTCTTTCCCATAGCGGCAACTGAGGAAGCATCTGAAGTATGTATCGATACCGGGATGTCTTACGCGTCTTTTATCGATCAGAACAACATGTCCACGGCCGAAGATAAGCAGGATTCGGCACCCGTTTCCGTTTCATCTATCCTTGCAGGCACAGGAATAGGAAGCCTGTTCAAGCATTACATTACGGAGGAGGCGGTAAAAAATATCCCGGGTGTGGTTGATGCGTATTTCAAAGGCGGCAGCGTGCCGCTAAGGGACCTGATTCTTGATATCGGAGGGGGCAAGGTCAGCCCTCATCTCGGCTCGATAAACCTGGATAAGCAGGCGATAACTGTCGGGATACAAAACGCCATTAAAACGGAAAGCCATGCTGACATGATAGAGGTATTGAAATGGCTTAACAAAGAGGGGGCGGGGGCAAAAAAGATCTTTTTTGAAAACGTTCCCTGGGATGATATACAGACCCCCCAGATAGCAAAAGAAGCCGGGGATCTGTTACAGCCCGGCGGTGTGGAACATCTTGTCCCCCGTCCGGCGCCGGGAGTTTTGGATCAAGGTGTATCATCTTTTAAGGAGTCCGCGGACGATATAGCGGAATTATTTGTTAAAGAGGCGGACGGCATTCTGACAAAACCCACATCTATGACCCGTATAATAAGGCCCGATGAGAAGATGTATACTGATGTTCTCGAGTACACAATAGTTAAGAATCCTTCTCTTCTTGGGAGGGCCGGGAATACCGCCCTGAAGGTCTTGAAGTATGCGGCGCCAGCTCTTGTAGCGGCCGGTCTGGTTTTGGATGGTTTGGACCTGTACAACGCGTACCGTGAGGATGAAGAGCAGGGAGGCGGCTGCAGTCTCGAATCCACCACCGGCCGTGTTATTGGGGCATGGGGCGGGGCGATCGCGGGCGCCAAAGCCGTGGGGGCGGTAGGTCTGTTCGGTGGTCCTTGGGGCGCGGTGATCGGCGGGGCCGGAGGCGCTATTGTTGGCGGAATAGCCGGTTATTATGCCGGGGGCGCGGTTTGTGAAATAGCCGGGACCGATGTTTCGGAGCCGGCGGAAGAAGACGCATCGGCAGAACCATCTATCGCGCCAAGTGATGTAATTGCGGATTATCACGCGCCCAGGCCGCCTATGCATGAGACAATTTCGTATGATGTAACGCCGGACATATCTTTGATAAACCCGTTGGACGGGTCGCAAACGCCTTCTATTTCAACGGAAAATCTCACGGTCCCCCCCATGCCTAAAACGCCTGTTCATGAAACGATCTCGTCCGGCGTTGATTACCAGGACGCATCTGCCGGCGGGGGCTTGTTCGGAGGCCTCGATTTGGAATTAATAAACAAGATGTATCCCATGGGGCCGACATCCATGATCAATAGTGCAATAAAGGGCTACAACTGGGCAAAGGGGATGCCCGACCGTTATAGCCAGAGGTATGAGGAGCTGTCCGAAGGGGGCATGCCTGAAGTAATGGCAGGCTATATGGCTTTGAATTATGCGACCGGTGGACATGTGATAGAAGACATAATTAAGAATACAGGTCAGAGATACGGCATAAGAAAGGAGAGCCTTATCGCCAGGGGCGATTCCGAGGGGCTGGCCAAATTTGAAGCGACACTTACAACAGTTAATGATTTTACCGGCTTGACTTCCCTGGCGAGCGCTATAACGGGTATTGATTCACTCACTTTTCAATCCGGATTGGAACCCTTGGAAAGGATCGAACTCGGAATTGATGGAACCATTCAAGCCGCAATGACGATTCTTCTCGTGTCATCAGCGGTCAAAGCGGCGTCCGGCGCGCTTACCGCGGCTGAATCCGGGGTGACCTATGCTCCCGCGACAGCTACCGTAGGCGCGGAAACTTACGCGGTAACTCAACCAACCGCTGTTATCTACGAGATTTCAGGCAGCGGCGCTTCGGCTACGTATTCAATATCCGCCGTGGAAACAGGGATCAACCTGCTGGAAACTTCAACAGCGGCGGAAACGGCAGCGACGAGCCCCAAAAATTTTATTGGACGTCAATCTGTGAGTGAATATTCCGGAAGCAAGATGACGAGGATCAAGGCAGATATGATCAAGAACGGATATACCGGTCCCCCCGTTGAAGCGTTCAAGCTTAACGGGAAAAATGTGATACTCGATGGGCATCACAGGGTAAGAGCGGCCGGTGCCGCGGGTCTGGATGAAATTCCCGTAAAGTTCATCACGGAAGAGGAATTAGTGACAAGATGGAAACTGACACCCGCTGAGCTTCAGATGCAGGTCGACGAGGCATTGATGCAGAGAGAATTGATGTACGGCACAAGATAATAAATTTACGCAGGAGCACTTTCTCGTGCTTGCGAAAAAACAGCCCGGGTTCGAACCCGGGCTGTTTTTTTTGTTGTTTCGACGCAGCCGGAACTAAAATCTGCCGGGCATGTTGATTAGTTTACGGGAACTGTGTATACTAATACATACGATGTGAAAGGGGGACGCATGAAAAAGCTTATTTTCATGACTTTGGTCATTGTCGCGAGCGCGCTTATCGTGGTGGCGTTTTTTATGCCGTGGGCGAAAGTCGCGACATCAGTTACGGGCATATCGAAAGAAGTGACCAGTACAGTGGAAGATACGCCTCTGGCCGGGAAAGTGGTCGGCAAGATCAGCGCGATAACGGACGCCATAGCCGGGCTCGGGGACGTGGAAATAAAGACCACGGTAAGGGGCAGTCAGGTCCCGGCACTGGTCAATAACCAGACTTCCAAGGTCGCGCTTTCTCTCGCGCAGGTGATGTTCAAAAGCGCGGAAGGCATCGACAAAAAAAGTTACCTGGTCTATCTACTGCCGCTTTTGGGGATCGCCTGTGCGGCGCTTGCGGTGATCGGGCTGAAAAACAAATTGTTCGTCGGCGTCATGCTGGTCATAAGCGGGGCAGTGTCTATCGGCGGGCTGTACAATCTGTATACGATGGACATCGGAAGCCAGGCCGTGAAAATAAGCATAGAGGACGGCCTCTGGTATACGATGTACGCGTTCCTGTTTATCTTCCTGGTGAGTGTAGCGTGGCTGATCCTGGACAGGAAAAGAGCGTAATATTCGGGCACAAGCAATAAAATGACGGCAGTTCATTAAATATGAAAAAGTGAGCTTTAAATTCCTTTCCCTTTTTCTTAATTTTTAGTATAATGAAAACACCTTTTGGTTAAAAAAACAAAAATTAAGAAATTGGGAGGGAAGTTGTGATTTTGCATTTGAAACATAATGCCCTGAGGGTGTTCTGTATTTTTTTAGCCCTCATGATCTTACAACCCGGTATCTATTTTTCTCACGCAGTCCAGAATAGCGGCAAAGCCGTTAATCGCGTTGAATATCGGGCGCGCAACGATAATCGCTTCTTGAGAAACTTGTTGGCCACCACATCTAAACTTAATCCCTTATATAGTATTGAAAAAGGCCCCGACGGGGGACTTCTGGTCATTCAGCCCGGACCCGAGTATAAGGATAGTCTTCATACCGAAGTTGTCTTTGCGTTACTGGCGCACGCTATTCCTAAAGGAATAGGCGAAGGGCCTTTTGAGAAGTTTATTGAGGAATCCATAGGGGGAAATGATTTTGAGAAATGCCGTTTAGGCAGGGTGAAACGCACTCGCGACGGCTACTATGCTTTATATTTCAAGAAAAAAGACCCCCAAGCTCCCGAAGTCCTGCTTTTGGAGCTTTCCGAGCTGAAAAGGGGGGCGCATGTTGATAGGGGAAAAGGCGCCGTAATCAGATTACTGGACGGCACGGAGATCCTGGTTAAAGCGCGATATCCGGCGGGCGCATCCCGCAAAAAATATTCTTTAGAAGATATGGAAGGGTTTACCATGATGCACGAAGTCAGCCAGCTTGTCATAAACGGTTCACCCTCCAGCGCGGCCATTACCATGTTTTTTACCGCTCCGGGTTTTCAGGATAGGCGCGCCGATGTATTTGCTGAAATATGCAACAAACTTATTGAAGCCTGTTCGGAAAACAGGACCGAAAAAAATAATATCAGGAAGTTTTTAAAAGGTATTACTGAAAACGTCGTAGAATTTTCAAGGAACAAAGAGGTCTCTCGGTCCGTGCAGCTTATAGCCGCTCAGTCTCTGACCATCCTTTCATGGATGGAAAGAGGCGTGCAGGGAGCAGGAAATATGCGTGTCACCGCGCTTCCGGAAGAGATGATAGCGAACGACAAACGCGGGAAAAGTTTTATCGACAGAACAGCGCTTCCGGAAGGCATACGGGAAGTAAAGGCGGAAGGCAAACCGGGGATTTACTGGAGGGGGATCGAGGGAATCTCTAAGTTGGGAGACAATATACCAAAGGGGCTTATTTTTGATAAAGAACGTTTTGGGAGAACAAAAGATAACATTGTTATGTACATGATGGACCACGGCTTTTGCGAAGTGCCGGAGGACTTAATTAAATGTACTGAGGACGGCATGATCAGCACCGTTCACGAGACATTTTTCGTTAACGACCTTCTGCCGGGATCTTTTCAGACTACCAGTACGGGGGCGGGGCATTTCCAGGGCAGAAAGATAGATATCAAACAGGTTACGGAGGGAAGAGGCATTCAGGTGAATGTCAGATATAACGCTAAAGGCGATATCGAAGAGGTTACGGCTCAGCAGCTAAGGCCGGGAGACTGGACGTTGGCGCTTCCCGGATGCGTCGATTACATGATAAATCTCGGGGGGCTGAGGTTCAACGATATTTCGATCGACCTGAACCCTGAATCTGCCGGTAGATTTAATCCCGGGTTTGACTTCAGCGAGGAAAACATTGAAAAGGTGAAAACCGCCGTATCGGAAAAAGCGAAATTCGCGCCTTACCTTGCCGTCAGGGTCGGAAATGACGCATCTCTGGTAAAAAATACGGAAGGGACGCCTGAAAAAGTCCCCGCTTTGAAATGGGTCCCGGTGCCCGAAAATATTACCCCCCATAATAATCTGATCGGTCTTTATCAGAATCTACTGAATCCGGAAAAGGTCTATGAACTTATAAGAGCGGCACAAGATAGCCACAAGAGGTCACTGGCCGCATCGCCTGAAAATATCGGGATAGCGATATTGACCGAGAAGGAATTAGCTGGAGTTAAGGGCGACGCCCCGGCATCGCTCGGGAAAACCGACGGTATATTCGGTTTTGTTGACGAGAATGCCGCATTTATGGCTACCCTTCTGGGGAAAGCTGCAAAAGAAGATATGCTTATCAGGATCCCGGTGGAGGCATTGGAAGCCGCAGGCGCTGACAGCGTAAAACATTATCTGGCAGAGATACAGAAAATGCCGCACGGGTATATTGAGTTATATTCTTCCGAAGACATGGGCGAGGCGGGCGAGGATAAGTACAGGGAATGCGGCATAGAGAAGAAAAGATTGCCCGGGACGTTTGTCAGAAGCAGGGAAAATACGATAACTCTCATTTCTGTGCTGAAGGGGGAAAAACTTTCCACCAGAGGAAGGCCGGACGGTGAATGGAAAATAGGGAATATGCGCCCGACCGATACCATCATTTCGCCTGTGGGGTTGAATTATGACAGTTCAGGGTTTGTAAGAAGCATGATTCTCGGTCTGAGGTTGGCTGAAATGGCCCGCCAAGAGAACAGGGAAGGCAGGGTTGACGAAGACTTCGCTATAGAGACACTGGTCCAGTACAGTGGTTTTTGCATCTCCCAGGGTGTTGAAAGATTCGATTTGAGCGTCACGGACCTTGTAGATCTAGCGACCGGGAATATCAATAAAGTTGTTAGGGCTTTGAACAGGCTGATAAGATCATTGCCGATCATGCCGATAAATGCGGAGGAATTGAGAGTGATCTACGAACATGCAAGAGAAGCGCTGATAAGGGCGTAATGAGCTACGCTATATTTACTTCCTTAGAGAGGAATACGTCCTGTATCGCGTTCAGGAGTTCCACGCCTTCTTTCATGGGTTTCTGGAAAGCCTTTCTTCCCGAGATGAGACCCGCTCCTCCCGCTCTTTTGTTTATGACAGCGGTCCTGACCACTTTCGTCAGGTCGTTCTCCCCCGAAGTTCCGCCCGAGTTTATCAGGGGGATCCTTCCCATGTAGCAGTTCGCCACCTGGTACCTTGTCAGATCTACAGGATGGTCCGAGGTCAGTTTTTCATACACCAGCGGGTTTGTCTTTCCGAAGCCGATCGCCGTGAAGCCTCCGTTATTGGTGGCCTGTTTTTGTTTTATTATATCCGCTTCGATGGTAACGCCGAGATAATTCGCCTGGCCGGTGAGATCCGCGGATGTGCTGTAATCCACATCGTCTTTCTTGAACGCGTTATTTCTCAAATAACACCAGAGCACAGTGAACATGCCCATCCGGTGAGCATGCATAAAGGCGCGGGATATTTCTTCGATCTGCCTTCTTGATTCCGGCGAGCCGAAGTAGATCGTCGCGCCCACGCCGATCGCACCCATCTCATAGGCCTGTTCGACCGAAGCGAAGAGCCGCTGGTCGTAAGAGTTAGGATATGACAGGAGTTCGTTATGGTTTATCTTTAAGACGAAAGGGATCTTTTTGACGTATTTTTTCGACACCATGCCCAGGACACCCAGGGTGGAAGCCACGGCGTTGCAGCTGCCTTCAATGGCCAGTCTGACTATGTTTTCCGGGTCGAAATAAACAGGGTTGGGAGCGAAAGAAGAACTTGCCGAGTGTTCCACGCCCTGATCTACCGGCAAAATGGAAAGATAACCGGTGCCTTTCAGCCTTCCGTGGTTGAACAGGCGTTTCAGGTTCGCCAGCACCTTTTCCGATCTGTCGGATATGCCGAAGACCCTGCCTACGAAATCGGGGCCGGGCAGGCGGAGGTTCTCTTTGGGGATGGTCATGCATTTATGTTCCAGCAGGTAGGCGGATTCCTTTCCCAGGATCTCTTCGATATTTATAGCCATCGTTCCCTCCTTTTAGTCCGGTTTTGCCTGTGAGCTCACTTTTTTCGCGGCTTTTTTGATCTGATCGGGGTCTCCCAGGTAGTAATGCTTGAGAGGCCTTAGACCGTCATCAAGCTCATAGACTAGCGGTATTCCCGTGGGTATGTTCAAAGCGACTATATCCTCATTGGACATGTTATCAAGATACTTTACCAGGGCCCTTAAACTGTTGCCGTGGGCGACGATAAGTATATGCTCCCCCGATACTATCTCTTCGCTTATGGTCTCCTCCCAGTACGGCAGGAACCTTTCCACGGTGTCTTTCAGGCATTCGGTCGCCGGGATATCTTCAGGGTCCATATCCTTGTATTTGGGGTCGTTTCCGGGATATCTCTTGTCTGTCTTTTCGAGGGGAGGGGGAGGCACGTCGTAGCTTCTTCTCCATATGTGGACCTGTTCTTCTCCGTCTTTTTTCGAGGTCTCTTTCTTGTTTAACCCCTGCAGGGCACCGTAATGCCTTTCGTTGAGCCGCCATGAACGGTATACCGGTATCCACATGAGATCCATATGGTCAAGCACGATCCACAGCGTTCTGATGGCCCTTTTTAAGACGGAAGTAAAGGCCATATCAAAGGAGAACCCTTCTTTTTTCAGGATCTCGGCCGCGTTTTTTGCCTCTTCGATACCTTTCTCCGACAGGTCGACATCCGTCCAGCCGGTGAACCTGTTCTCCTTGTTCCAGACGCTCTCACCGTGCCGCAATAATACGAGTTTTTTCATGATCGATCCTCCGCCTCGCCTGAAAATCACATTTATAATTGTAAACCCAAAGAAGCGATTTGCGCAACTATTTTATTATGGATCCCCGCCTGCCGCCGCAGAAATAACAGGCGTATCAATAACATAAATCCTTGTAAAGATGCGTGATTCAGGTTATCATATTATCACGAAATCGCCTGATTTAATATCATAATGACAATAACTATTAAAAGCACAATTCTCACGATCTGTCTATTCGCGGTTTTGACCGGGGCAGGTTGCCGAACACTTAAAGCACCTTCAACGCCGCTCGAGGAGTGGACACCGCCCGATTGGGAGAAAACTTCAAGAACTTCCGATACTGTTTGGAGCGCTATTCGCGGGCAAGAAATCGATACGGGAGAACCCCTTACATTGGTCAAGCTTATCGATATAGCGCTTGCCAATAACCCCGCCACACGCCAGGCATGGGAGAACGCACGCGCCCGTGAAATGGAGATAAAACAAGCTGAGAGCGAGTGGTATCCCCAGGTAACGGCTGCCGGTGATTTTACTAAAGAGAAAAAAGTTGCCCACCCGAAAGACGATAACCTGAACGTAAGGAATTACGGCATGCAGGCCGAAGCCACTTATATGCTGCTTGATTTCGGGGGCAGGGACGCCGGGGTGGAGGAAGCCACTCAATTGATCCTTGCGGCGAATTTTGAGTTCAACCAGGCGCTTCAGGACCTCATGCTCGACACGGAAAAAGGCTATTACGGACTATACAGCGCCCAGTCAAGTCTGGAGGCCGCGAGAATGGATGCCGATGACGCGGAGGCGGCGCTTATTGCGGCTCGGCGAAGATTTCAGGTAGGGCTGGTATCAAAGCTTGACGCGCTCCAGGCCGAATCCAACTACGATGACAGTCTCTATTCCCTGGAAGAGGCGAAAGGGAACCTTAAGAGTGCAGAGGGTACCCTGGCGGAAATACTCGGCTTCTCTTCCGACACTAAATTCGAGATCGCCGTTCCGTCCGGAGAGATGCCCGCGGGCATAACCGAGGAAGACGTCAGCCAGCTTATAGAAGAAGGGCTGCAAAGAAGGCCCGATATAGCGGCTTCCCGCGCGAACCTGCGCGCAAAGGAAGCTGCCGTTAAAGCCGCTAATTCCGACCTGTGGCCGACATTGAATCTCGGCGGTTCCGCGGAGAAAAGGTGGTATGAATATTTCGGAGAAAGCAAGGCGAACAAGGACCATTACGACTATATCGGGTATCTGAATGTCAAGTGGGATATCTTTGACGGTTTTTATAATCTTGCCAGGAGGAACGCGGCCCGCAGGGACGCAGCGGCGGAACGTGAAAAACTGAAGCAGGCCGAGCTCGAAGCGAGCCGTGATATATGGACGAAATATTATAATTTCAAGACCGCCGCCAGGAAGCTTGTGTTCAGCGAGGCTTTTCTGGATGCCGCGCAGGCTTCGCATAAACTGGCGGCAGACGGTTACAGTACCGGACTGAAAAGCATCCTTGACCTGCTCAAAGCGCAGAGCCAGCTTTCAGATGCAAGGAGCAAGCTTATTGAATCCAGAAAAGATCTGTTTGTTTCGCTGGCCGAGCTGATCCACGCGACCGGTTCACTTCATGCGAAAGGCAGCAGCACCGGTGTAGATCAGTAAAAGAAAGGTTGGAGCACATGACCCAGGATAATAAAACGGTTTTGGATCTCGACAAGATCTTCCATTATAAGAACCTGTCTGACCAGAACAGGAAGATCATAATAGTTATCTGCACACTGATCTTTTTCGTTGGGGTAGTGTCGTTCGTGAGCAGATATTCCAGGAAGCCCCCGGAACGGAAAATACCGCCGCGTGTCGTTCAAACCGCGGATGTTATTCGGAAAGATGCCCCCGTTTATATCACTTCATTCGGCACGCTCACCCCCGTCTATAACGTTGATATCAGATCACAGGTTACCGGAGAAGTAAAAGAGGTCCATTTTACCGAAGGGGACGAGGTCTCAATAGGCGACCTTCTTTTTACTATCGATCCGAGGCCGTTCGCGGCTGAGCTGGAAAAAGCCAAAGCTTCTCTGGCTGAAGACCTGGCTGATCTGAAGCTTAAAGCGGATACCGTTGAAAGGAACAGGCCTCTGGTCGAGGAGGATCTCATTTCTGAACAGAATTTTGAGGAGTATCAGACCGATGAAGCTCTTACCGAGGCGAAGGTCCAGCTCGACCACGCCAATGTTGAACTGGCGAAAATAAACCTGGATTATTGCTATATACGTTCTCCGATCGGCGGGCTCACGGGAAAACGCCTGGTCGATCCGGGAAATATCGTATCAGCAAATACCGGCCCCACGCTTGTGAACATAAAATCGTACGATCCCTTCTACATAGATTTCACTATTCCCGAAAGAGATCTGCCCAGGGTCCGTAAGGCCATGTCTAAGGGGGAGTTGGAGGTCAAGATCAGGGTGGAGGGCGACGATAGCGGGCCGTATTCGGGAGAGCTCAGCTTTCTGGATAATGCCGTCGATGACGTGACCGGGACCGTTTCCCTGCGCGCGACCGTGCCGAATAAAGATAAGGCGTTATGGGCCGGCCAGTTCGTGAGGATCCAGCTTGTTCTGGGCATAACGAAGAACGCGACCCTTGCGCCCTACCAGGCGGTCCGGCTCGGACAGCAGGGTCCTTACCTTTTTGTCGTTACGAGGGACAACAAGGCGGATCTGAGGGTGCTGACCACGGGGGAACGGCAGGATGATTATATCGTTGTTGATGAAGGCGTCAAGCCCGGTGAGAAGGTCGTTATTTCCGGACAACTTGGTCTGAGCCCCGGTGTTTCCGTGATGGACGTCACGCAGAAAAAGGCTCAGGAGAAAAAAAGCAAAAAGCAAAAGAAAGGCTCCAGGAAATAATATAACAGGACATAGCAATGGTTTTTTCCGAAGCTTTTATCAGGAAACCGATCATGACGACCCTGGTCATGATGGCAGCGCTGCTGTTCGGTATCGCCGCGTATTTCAAACTTCCGGTAAGCGATCTGCCGGTCGTGGATTATCCCGTCATAACCATAACCGTAAGTTATCCCGGGGCAAGCCCGGTGATGATGGCCTCGACGGTGGCGACGCCTCTGGAGAACCAATGCATGCAGATCCCGGGCCTTCAGACGGTAATTTCCGATAATACCGAGGGGCAAACTCAGATCACTTTGACCTTTGACCTGACCAAAAGCGTTGATCTCGCGGCGCCGGATGTGCAGGCCGCTATTTCCCGCGCCCAGTCAAACCTGCCGTCCGATCTGCCTCAGCCGCCGACATATGATAAAAGCAACCCTTCCGACAAGCCGATAGTGCATGTCTCGGTATTGTCCGACACGCTTACCCCCGGCCAGTTGTATGATTTCGGGAACACGACGATCGGCGAAAGGCTCAACATGATCGAAGGTGTTTCAAAAGTGCAGGTCTGGGGAGCGCAGAGCGCGGCCAGGATCCAGGTCGATCCGGAAAAGCTTGCTTCATATAAAATAGGCATAGATGAGATCGCCCGGGCGCTCACCTCAGGCACGGTCATTATCCCCGGGGGAAGCCTGAATGGAAAGTTTCGCACGTTTACCATTGAACCGCAGGGCCAGTTATTCCAGGCCGAGGACTATGAAAAACTCATAGTCGCGTACCGTAATGACGCTCCCGTATATTTGCGTGATGTCGCAAAATGTGTTGACGGCACACAGAACGATGTTCTTCGTGTTATGTATTTTACTGAAGGGGAAGGATGGCGTTCATCGTGCGTTCATATTGCCGTCAGCCGCGAAAGCGGCGCGAATACCGTGGCTCTGGCCGCAAGGATAAGAGAGACACTGGACGGTCTTAAGAAGGAGATCCCGGGTTCGGTCACTACGCATATATTCTATGACAGGTCCGTTCAGATAATAGAATCGGTCAAGGATGTAAAAAACACCGTGTTCATCGCCATTGTTCTTGTTGTGCTGGTCATATTTCTTTTTATCGGACGTCTTTCGGATACGATCATTCCGTCGATAACCCTGCCGTTCACTATCTTCGCCACGTTTATCTTCATGCTTGCTGCGGGTTACAGCCTGGACAACCTCTCACTGATGGGGCTTACCCTTTCAGTGGGTTTTTTGGTCGATGATGCCATTGTGGTCCTTGAGAATACCGTCCGGCACGTCGAAGCGGGAGAAAAACCGTTAAAAGCGGCGATAAACAGCATGAGGGAGATCACCGGGACGGTCATCTCGACAAGCTGCGCGCTTATAACCGTGTTCATACCGCTGGTCTTCATGGGTGGCGTTGTCGGCCGGAATTTCAACGAATTCGCCATGACGGTTGTTCTTGCCATTATCTGTTCGACCATAATCGCCCTTACGTTAAGTCCCATGATGTGCGCACGGATGTTGAGACCGGCCAAGTCCGCGAAAACAAAAGTAGAAGCGTTCACGGATAAATTCGTAGGAGGCATAAAGGGTAAATACGCGATACTCCTTAAGTGGGTCCTGGAACACCGGATGGTTTCCGTCACAGGATGGGTCGTTTGTGTGCTGGGGACATTGTGGCTTTTCACGATCCTGCCCAAGACCTTTCTGCCCACGGGGGACAGCGGCGCGATCATGGGGCAGATGCAGGCGCCGATGGGGACTTCCACCGAGATAATAAGACAGTTTCAGGACCAGGTGGACATGGTCCTCCAGGATAATCGAAGTATAGACAGGGTCGTGACGGTAACAGGCCTGCAGCCGGGCGCCGACCAGAGTACCGGAGTTTTCTATGCGATTTTAAAACCGCATTCAGCCAGAGGAAGGGAACCCATACTGAAAGTGGTTCAGCAGCTGCGTGCCGGGATGGCCGGGATCACGGACGGATTTGTATTCCTCGAGGCCATACCGGCCCTTCAGATAAGTACCGGGGGCGAAAGCACGGCTCAGGGGTGTAAATACTCTTATGCTTTGAGCGGGGATGATAGGGATAGTTTGTACAAGTGCGCGATGCAGCTTGAAGGAAGAATGAGAGCTATACCCGGCCTTGTCGATATACAAAACAGCGTTAAGCTGGATATGCCTCAGCTGAATGTTAAAATACTCAGGGATCGGGCTTCCACCCTTGGCGTCACGGCGGAAGATATTGAATACGGCTTGAGCCTTGCGTACGCCCAGGGGAAAGTCACCCTGTATAAGACCGATATCGATCAATATTATGTCATTGTCGAGGTAGAGGAAAAATACCGGAAGAATCCTGAAAAACTTTCCCAGTTGTATATACGCTCAAGCACTACCGGTAAACTGGTTCCGCTTGGTTCCGTTGTTACATGGGAAGAAGGTGTCGGCCCCCAGGATGTGCCCCATCATAACCGGCTTAATGCGGCTACCCTTTCTTTTAATATCGAGCCGGGAGTGCCTCTCGGCAACGCCACCAGGGATCTGGAAAATGCCGTGCGGGAGATCATGCCGTCCGGGGTAAGCGGGACCTTTCAGGGGGAAGCTCAGGAGTTCCAGGATGCCGTCGCAAGTTTAAGCGTTCTTTTGGTTATCGCCATATTTGTCATGTATATCATTCTCGGTATATTGTACGAAAGCTATATTCATCCGTTGACCATTCTTACGACGCTGCCTCCGGCCACGTTCGGCGGTCTGGCCACGCTTCTTTTGTGCAGATCGGAACTTTCGATGTACGCGTATATCGGGATGTTCATGCTTCTGGGCATAGTTTCCAAGAACGGGATCCTGATGGTCGACTTTGCGAACCAGAACCTGGAAGAAGGAAGTCCATCCAATTTTGATGCCATCTACAACGCCTGTCTCGTCAGGTTCCGCCCCATACTCATGACCGGCGCCTCGACCGTGGTGGGTGCCGTACCGATCGCTCTCGGATTCGGCGCTGACGGCGCCTCAAGGAGACCTCTCGGCTTGATCGTGGTGGGGGGTCTCTTATTCGCCCAGATCATAACTCTTTTCATTACCCCGGCGATTTTTCTTTACATGCAGGACTTTCAGGAAAAGTATCTCGACAGGTTTGAGCTGTTCCGTTCCGGAGCGTCGCGAAAAGCTGAAGAGGCTGCCGAGTAGGGCGAATCGGCAGTTATTCCGAGGTCTATTTTTTATACATGTCCAACTCCCTATGAATAAAGATGTTGCGTGAAGAATAATAGTCTTTTGTTAATATTTAAAAAAGTCAGCAACTCAGATTTGTAAACGTATATTTCTGAAGGTAAACTATTTAATGGATAAGTATATATGAATAAAATTCAAATATGTATGAGGTATTTGGCGGATATAAAAAGGATATTATTTTGTCCGCTAACTAAAAATATTTAAAAAGTATAACGCAGGGTGGATGAGATGTTAAACGCGTGGTTGAACCGACATATGATTGTGAGGAGGATGACAGGCTTTGTGGCCTTATTTGTCTTCTTTTCATGTTTTATCCTCGCGGACGCACGGGCTCGGGAGGATGCGGAGGGCGTTTTTTATAAAGCGCCGGGCGGGGAACCGGTTCAGTTCGCGCGCCTGGATATCGATACATTCACTATTCCCGCTCACCTGGGCGATATCAAATATACCTTTAAGGGTTCTCCTGATAAATTCCTGATCCACCTGCAGGATGCCCACTGTAACCAGTTTGCCCAGCACAAGATCTCCGATATTATCGATTACCTGAACAAGGAATACGGCGTCCGCATGGTCAATCTCGAGGGAGGAGTGGGAGATTACGACCTCACGATATTCACGTCCATAACAGGTGAAGCCATACGGATGGAAGTTGCCGATTACTTTGTCAAAAAGGGCGAGATAAACGGCGCGGAACTTTATGCAATCACGAATCCCGGCAAAGTGGTCTTATGGGGCGTTGAGGACAAGGATATGTATCTTGCGAATCTCAAGGTGTACAGGGATTCCCTCGCGTATAAGGAAAAAGTCGACAAATACCTGAAAGAGCTTACCCATATCATGAATAACCTCAAGCGCCATATCTACACACCCGAGCTTTTGAAGATCGACATGGCATATAACGCGTATAAAGAGGAGAACATGGATTTCCGGGAGTACCTCGGGTTCCTGGTCGCCAGGGCGAAAGAGGGGGGAATAAATATAAAACAGTTCACCAACCTGTATCTTCTGGCGCGGGCGATGGACCTGGAAAGGAGAATAGACTTCGAGAAAGCCGATGCAGAGAGGGATGCGCTCGTAGATGAACTCAAGGAAAATTTATCCAGGAATGAAGTCCGGGAACTTGTCGGAGAAAGCGTTGATTTTAAGACCAGAAAGATATCTCGAAAAACATTCTATGACTATCTTCTGGAAAAAGCAAAGGGGATCGGCCTTGACATGGACCGTTTCCCCGCGTTTTCAGAGTATATCGTGTATGTAACGACCTATGAAACCGTTGACCGTTCCAGGATAATGGAGGAACTGGCGGATCTCGAAACGGAAATAAAGGGGCCCCTGTACCGGAACGATACCCAGCGCCGGCTGGATGCGCTTTCCCGCAACCTTGCGATCACAAAAAATATCTTTTCAATAAAACTTAACAAAACCGATTACAAGTATTACCTGGCCAATAAAAATTCATTCGATGTGAATAATTACCTGGAGTTCATCGGGAAAGAGGCTTACAAGTACAGGATAAGCGCAAGGCCCAGCGCGGATATCTTAAAACTGAACGACTACCGCGAGGATATCTCCAGATTTTATGAATATTCGTTCAAGAGGGATGAGATCTTTCTTGAGAATCTGCGTTTCAGCCGCGTTGCCGAGAATGTCGAAGGTGCCGTGCTTATGGCGGGAGGTTTTCATACCGAGAGCCTGTGTGAACTGCTCGAGAAAAAGAACATATCCTACGTGTCGATATTGCCGCGGTTCACCAGTCCCCGGGATTACAAAAGCCCCTACCTGGACCTCCTTGCCGGCCAGGCGACCGATCTGGAAAGGATGCTGAGTTCCGCCCTCGCTAAAACGGCGATGATGCAGGTAGCGAGCAAATTGAACGATATCCTGGGCGACGCGGTGTACGGCAGAAAAGGCATGGACATTTTCCGGGCTGCCGTTGTTCTCTTGCGAAACCTGATAGAAAAAGAAGGAAAAGGCATAGTCGGTAAAGTAGATGACATGAACGTAAGGACGGCAGAGGACGGCAGCGTGGAGTGTCTTATCGGAAATAGAGTTTTGCTAAAAATGCCCGCAAGGGAACTTTTGCCCTCGCCTATCACCGGGAACATCGCCGCCGGTCTCAGCGATGTTGAAATACTTGAATGGAGGAGTGAAGCTGAGGCGCGAAGCGACGAGATCATGAAAAACAATGAGGATGCCGTGGAAGCCGTGAAAGCAAGATGCGAGTGGCTGTTGCTCAAATACGAGGACGACATACGGCGCGAACTTGAAAAATACGGGGTCCCGAAGACCGAGATCGAGCTTATCGTCAATGTTCTAAAAAATCCAACAGATCCGGGGTCTTTCAAGTGGTTCGAGGCAAGGGTCGAAGGCGAGGAAAAATACATGCTCGGCAATGAAAATGCCCTGGCGGTCAACGTAATACGGCACCTGATCGACAGGGAGGAAACGGAAGTGTTATATAATGATCTTCTTGACGAATATATTCTCCACGAGGCCCTGGAAAAGATCCCCAGACTGGATCATTACGCGATCATCGGCTTGACTGCCGCGGTTTTTGACCGTGAGGGCGGATTTGACGTTGCCATTATGACACCCGGACTGACACCGTTAGGCAGGTCTTTGCGGAGTTTCATTGATGCCGAAGTAGAATTCAGAAGAACCCTGGATGATCTGATCACTGAACGATGGGCGAGAAGAGGTGACATAAGGCTCCGCGAGAACCTGAAAGATGTGCTGGTTGGGATCAAGAGCCTGCGCGAGGCCGATCAGGAGACTTTGGGAGAATTTTTCGGCACCCATTTTGACGATGAATTCATCGCCTATTACGCCCGGGAACTGGACCAGCAGAGAACCGACCCGGAACTGACAAGAAGAGAGGTCGATGCGAACATGCAGGATTTTATCCGGGATTATATCCAGGTCTCGACCGCGGTGGAGACCGACAGGATCATGGACCTTCCCGGCCGCATTGCGGAAGAAGGATGGGTCATAGAAAAGCTGACCACCTCCCGGGACGAGCTTGAGGACATTGAAGGATTTGAGGAATTTCTGGCCGAACTGCAGGAAAAGGCATCTGTTCTGCCCGCTGCGGACAGGCTCTGGAACAAAAAACGGATAAGGCTCATGGACATATTTGCGCGGAGGGGTGATGTAACCCAAAAGATAGGAAGAGCGCTTGTGCAGGGCCTGAACATAAAACGAAAGATTGTGCCCATGCCGGATGTTCATGCGGATCTTGAGGGAATGAGGGATTATCTCGAAGGGGCAGGTCTTGTAATAAAAGGCGAGGCAAGGGACGGCACTGAGGACAGGTGGATAGGCAAAGATGTGACCGTGGTGTTCATGGGTGACATGATAGACAGGGGGCCGGATCCGCTGGATGCCATGAGGTATGTCCGCATGCTCCAGAAGGAAGCCGCCGAACAGGACCCGCCCAGGCCGGGATATCCGGCGTTTTACAAGGGAAGCAGGGTCGTGCGTCTTTTGGGCAATCATGAAGTGCTTTTCCTCGCCGCGACTTCTTTCAACGTAACGGACAGGGACAGGGCCATGATATACCGGAAACGCATGGACAAAAAGCTTTTGAGTGAAGAGCATTTTAACCGTTTTGTATACGAACTGATGGATGATATAGAAGAAGGGAAAGTCGTGGCCGCGTATACGGAAGGAGGAAAGGTATTCTCGCACGGCGTCATTTTCCAGTCCCTTTTTGAGCATGTAAAAGAAGAAAGGGACAGGCGGGAAGAACCGAAAGACACCTTTACCGGGACCGACTTTGTCGATACGGCGAATAAGATACTGGTGGAAGCGGTCGAGCAGAAGGATTACAGCGACCCGATATTCAGGTTCCCGGGCGCAAGAGGCAAAGTCCCCGTCGGACTCTTCTGGGGTTATGTCACCGAGCTATCCAGGTACGGCGAAAAACTGCCCGAAGGACTTCAACAGGTCGTCGGGCATGACCCGATACCGGCAGATCTCAAGACCGATCCGAGCGGCAAAGTGATATGCGTGGATACCGGCATGGTGTGGGGAGGCAGAAAGGGGTTGGTGTTCGAAGATAATAAGATCTATGAAATAACGCCTCCGGCAAGTTATTACATGATCACAGGTATGGCGGATGTGGACGAAGTCGAACTGGAGATCGAATTCGTGCCCATTACGGGCGAAGAGGCCGAAGAACTTGCCGAAGCCCAGGCAGAAGCCGCCAAGGGGGTCGTCGGCGATCTGCGCCAGAACAAGACCGATATCATAGTGATGCCGGGGTCGGAAATATACCTGGCCAGGCAGGAGCCCGTCAACCGGGCGACCGCGCGCAAGCTGCATAAGAACTACGGACAGGAAACGCTTCCCTACAGTTATAAGTACGGCGACGACTGGAAGAAAAATCTAGAAGAGCTTATGGAAAAGAGGATCGTCCCGGCATTTTACAAAGAACAGAAAAAAGGAAAGAGCCCGAGGATGCTGCTTTACCTGCCCTTAAGTACGGAGGAGAGAGAAAGTATATTCGAGGAGGGCGGGCTTCTGGAGGATTACGGTCACCTGGAGGATTTTATCGCCGTTATCCTCGAAACGGATATACCGACCGACGGGGTCGTGGATAACGTGATGCATATTGTCCTTGCGAAATCGCTCCTCAATTACGAAAGATTCAGAAAAGGCGATTATGGCGCGGAATTCAGCAGGGAAGCGGAAATGCGCCTGGTCGATTTTCTAAAGACACTGGTCATAGACCCGACAGCCATGGATCTGAAAAAGGATCCCGACGTGATAAATAAGATATTGAACGGAGACATTATTCTCCGCATAAGGCCTATAGATTTCGGGGAGATAAAGGAATGGAAAGCGGCACAGGACGCCGTTCTTAAAGCGCTGTAATGCGGGATCGGCCGAATGTGCCTGAATTAAAAAAACAGCATAACGGGGTGCGGGATGTTAAGTGCATGGTTAACGCGACATATCGTGACGAAGAAGCTGATGGGCGTTATGGTTTTGTCCGTCTTTTTCGCCTCTTTTGTCCTCACGGACGCGCGGGCCGTGGTGGATACGGGAGAAGCTCCGTATAAAGCGCCGGCGCCCGAGATGGAACGATTTGCGTATCTTGACACCGGCACCTTTACCGTACCCGCTCATCTGGGTGAGGTCAAATATACTTACAAAGGCGCTTCGGATAAATTCATAGTCCATCTGCAGGATGCCCACTGCAACAAATTCGCCCAGCATAAGATCTCCGGGATCATTGATTACCTCAACAAGGAATACGGCATACGCATGGTCAATCTCGAAGGCGGAACGGGCGATTATGACCTTACGATATTCACTTCCATAACTGGAGAGGCGATACGAAGAGAGGTGGCGGATTATTTTGTCAAAAAAGGCGAGATAAACGGCGCGGAATTCTACGCGATAAATAATCCCGATAAGGTGACCCTGTGGGGGGTCGAAGATAAGGACCTGTATCTTGCCAATCTCAAGGTGTACAGAGATTCCCTTGCGTACAAAGAGGAGGTCGATGAATATCTCAAGCAGCTCACCCACGTATTGAACAACCTCAAGCGGCACATCTACACGCCCGAGCTTTTGAAGATCGACATGGCGTACAACGCGTACAAGGAAGGGGATATGGATTTCCGGGAGTATCTGGAATTCCTGATCGCCAGGGCAAAGGAACAAGGGGTGCAGGTGAGGCAGTTCACTAACCTGTATTTACTGGAACAGGCGATGGAACTGGAAGACAAGATAGATTTTAAGAAGGCCAACAAGGAAAGGACCGTGCTTGTAGATGAACTTAAAAAAGGCCTGTCGAAAGATGAGATGAGGGAGCTTATCGCGAAGAGCGTTGATTTCAAGACGAAGAGAATATCGCGAAAAACGTTTTATGATTATCTTTTGGGCAAGGCGTCAGAGACGGGGCTCAATATCGACCGGTTCCCGGCGCTTTCAAATTACATCGTCTATGTATCGCTTTATGAGGCGGTTGACCGCACCAAGGTAATGGAGGAACTGGATGAGCTCGAGGCGAGGATAAAAGAGCCGCTATATCGTGATGACACCCAGCGCCGGCTGAATATGCTTTCCCGCAATCTGGCCCTGATGAAGAATATCTTCGCGATAACGCTCACCAAGACCGATTACCAGTATTACCTGAACAGCAGAAGCTCCTTTGACGTGAGTAATTACCTGGAATTCATCAGGAAGGAGGCCCCGAAATACAGGATCAACGCGACGCTTAACGCGAGCATTTCAAAACTGGATGACTATCGCGAGGACATCTCCAGGTTCTACGAATATTCGTTCAGGAGGGATGAGGTCTTTTTGAAGAATCTGCGTTTTGACCGCGCCGGGGCCGTCAAGAGCGCTGTTCTCATGACCGGAGGTTTCCATACGGATAACTTGTGCGAACTGCTCAAGAAAAGGCATATTTCATACGTATCGATCCTGCCGAAGTTCACCAGTGAGGAAGATTATGAAAGCCCCTATTTTGACCTTCTTGCCGGCCAGACGACGAATCTCCAGCGCATGCTGAGCTCGGTCATCGCCAAGGCCGCGATGATGCAGGTTGCGAGTATGCTCTCGCCCGCGCTTGGAGATGCCGTATGGGGCAAGGCGAATATTGATGCTTTCAGGGCGAGTGTACTTGTGCGGGAGCAGATAGCAAAAGAAAAGAACATACTGGATGTGAAAGTGGAAGGCGATAACGTGGTCTTCCGCATGGAGGACGGGTCCGAAGAGAGGATGCCCGTGAGGCGCCTTCTGGACGCCGTCCACCAGCGCGAGATAGACGGGCAGATGGAACGGCTGGCCGAAAGGCAGTTTGAAGATATAGGGAGAATAAACGTGATCCTTGACGAAATAGCGGAATTTTTAAGGTCGATCGGGGCCGGTCAGGGAACTCTGAACCGTGTCCAGGCCTTGAAGGGGAAGAACACTTCCGGCAGGGCCCTGGTGAGGCTTGCCCGCGGCGTTACTTTCAGAGGACATGCCGGAGGGCAGGGAATACGTATTAATGCCGGTCTGAAGGAGAATGAGAGGCAGCTGAAGGCGGCCATCATCCACGAGATCATAGCGGGCCTGTACGGGGACCATTTCCTGGCGGAAAGGGCCGAGCGGGCGTTTCTGGAAAACCGGACCGGCGGGGATATCCTGGCGAGAGCACCGCCATTGCCTCTGCCGGTATGGTTCATGACGCCCGAGCAGAGACTCGGCGTCGACAGGGATTTTGCCGCTGTCAGAGAACCAATTGCCGGTGAACCGCAATATAAGTTTTATGCTGTTGAGAGAGGCCGGGGAATGGTCAGGGACCTTGCCCCTGACAGTGAAGTTCTCGGCGACCTTCTGGCCGGCACGGACGTGAATATCGTTCTATACAAAAAGAATGACGGGACCTGGGGGGTAATACTCGGGAAAGCGGGAGAGGCGTTTCATTCAGACATGGAAAGCGCACTGGTAGAAACGATGGGAGTAGAAAGAGCCGATTGCATTCAGGGCGTTTTGAATAACACCGTTCCGACTTTCGGCAGGAAAACCCCCAAAGAAGGCGAAAAAGGATATGACCTGATAAGGAACTTTGAGGAAGCGTTAAAGAAAAACCCTGCTCTTACTAAACGGAATTTTGTGAAGATAGAAGGTAAGACAACAGGGGATATTCTGTTCGTTGATCCCCTTACAAGAGAAGTTTTTTCCCTCAATAGTCTCGTGAAAGAAGAAACTTATCTGGAAAAAGGGACGGAAGAGCAGCTGCACCTGAATCTTATCAACAGGTTGAACAAGCAGATGACGGATGATATGCGTCTTCTTGCGGAAGGAAAGGAGCCGGTCGGAATATTGAAGGAGATCAACAGCGAGATGATCAAAGCCGGAAAGGACCGGCTTTATGGTGTCGATCTAAGGGGAGAATACAGGGTCACGGGTAAGTATAGAGGGCGTTTTGAAGAGGCGTATGGAGAAATTTTAGAAAGTTTAAGGAAAGAGCCCGGCCTGGAGCCCCAGATCATCGACCGCGATTCTCCCGACGTATGTAATATTCAGCACGGTAAAGCTGCGAAGAAACCCATTTATATTATCATGACGCAACATGGTGATGCCGGGAAATTTGAACGGTTTTTCATGACCAATATTCCCCTGTATCAAAAACTTGTCGAGTATGCCGAAAATAAAGGAGGAAAGGTCGTTTCCAGATTTTACGGGGACGGCGAACTGCAAGAGTTTGCGGCCATTCCGGTGGTTGAAGACGATATCCTCGCCGTAAGCGACGCGAAAGTCTCCAGGGAGAACAGGCCCATGGTCGGCGGCAAGGCGGCGGGCCTCGGGGACATGAAGGAACTTTTGGGGGATAAAGTGCCGGACGGTTTTGTCCTGACATGGAACATGTATAAAAAGTGGCTGGATAATGGCAGGAGGCTGAGCGATGGCATGAAGGCCGGAATAAAGAGGTTCCTGGGCGATGTTTTCGGCGAAACATTTGACGTCTCTGTCAGAAGCGGCGCCGCCGTATCGATGGCCGGGATGATGGACACGGTCCTGAAAGTGAGGAATATCGAGGGGGTTTATGACGCGGTGCAGGAAGTGTTTGAATCGGTCCACGGGGAAAGGGCAAAAGACTATAGAAAAAGGGAGTTCCTTTCAGACAATCTCGGAACAGCCGTTGTCATACAGAAAATGGTTTACGGAAATCCCCTGGATAACCCGAGAGGGCATGATGAGGGCAGATTTTCGGGTTCGGGCGTTCTGAACGGAGGTGAAAAGGAGGGCGGATTCACCATGGACTACGTGGAGAACCGGTCGGGCGAGACGGTCGTCGCGGGGGAGGCATACGTCAGGGATCTGGATGATTTCAAAAGCGGCGAAAAAACGGCTCCCTTATGGGAAGAGCTGGAAGGGATCGCCAGGATGCTGGAGGAATATTATAAATATCCCCAGGATATCGAATTCACCGTTGAGAACGGAGAACTTTATATATTGCAGACCAGGGACGTAAAGCCGAAAAGTGCCGCGGCAGCGATAAGGATATTACAGGATCTGGCCGCAAGAGGCGTGATAACGGAAGAAGAGGCTTTTAAAAGAGCTTCCGCCGAGAAAGATGATCTGGGAACGCCGCGTATCATAAAAGAAGGAGAAGAAGCAAAAGAAATGGAAGGAATGTTAATGACAACAGGCATGGGGGCAACACCGGGAGCGGTGGCCGGCCGGATCGCGTTCACCCCCGAGCAGGTTAGTGAATTCAGAAAACTGGGATATCCGGTCATTTACGTGGCGAAAGAAACCAGCCCCGACGATGTCTCTGTTTTTGTGGAGGCTGGCGCGGTTCTCACTACGGAAGGCGGACCGAACAGCCATGCCGCCATTAATACACGTATACCGGGAAACCGGGTGCCCTGTGTCGTGGGGGCGAGAAAGTTTGATTTCAGGGAAGAATATGACCCGGCTGCGGGGAAGAAAGTAAAAACGGCGCTGTTTCTTAGGGAAAAACCCGGCGAATTGTTCAAAGCGGGAGATGTTTTGTGCATCGACGGGGAGACCGGGAACGTTTATTCCGTTGCCCGCGTGAAACCGGGGCAGGATCCCAAGAGAATCCTGGCCGGTATAGAGTTTTATGAAGAGCGGTACATAGAAGCTCCAGATTCGAGTATCCTGGAACTGGCGAAGAACGCTCTGACCTTCGGTGATATTACAAGGGCCCTTGATATGCTGGAAGGGATAGAGGTGCCTGCCGTGGCGGCCGCGCCGGAAGAAGACACGGCGGTGTTTGCATGGGGCAGGACCGGCGAAGAGGCCGAAAGGGTCAGAAAGTTTTTTGAGGACAGGATAGCGCGGGTAAAGGAAATGGAGCCGGAAGAAGGCAGGATTTTAGCGGGGATCCCGGGAAAATTCATCATGACCGATACCGGCATAATCTTCTCCTTTAAAAAAGGCGTGCTTCACGATGCCCTGGAGAAACCCCTGGCGGAACATACGGGAAAAAAAGAGGAAGAGGTTGCACGAGGCTATATTTTAATTGTACGTAACAGTAAGGGAGAAGTTGAAATAGACATAACGACACAGATTAAAAAATCGGACGATATGGCCAAAAAATTATCGGATAATTTTCAGGATAACGAGTGTCTGGGCGTTCCTCTCAACGGAGCCAGGATCATTCAGCCCACAAAAGCACAATTCCCGAAGATTTTCAATTATGAGCCCGGGCCGGGCCGGGCTGAAGAGGATCCCCGAAATCCGGGCAACTTTCTAAAAGACCCGAAGGATGCCGCCGGTCTGATCCGGCAGGCAAAAGAAGAGTCTTTAAAATTCGTTATTTATGAAGACAGTATTGTCTTCGGTCCCGCGGAAAAAATGCACGAGGACCTGTGGATAGGAGAAAGAATTCCTGTGGCGGAAGGCTCTATTATTCCCGGTGAGGAGAGGATAGAATTCAGGCCGGTGAAGGGGGCTTACGGGGAACCGGAAAACGCGGTCGATATTTTCAGGGAAAATCTCCGGAACAATTATTATGTCGGGCCCTTGTTTGATGGATATGCTATAAGGCTTTCCAGGCTGGGAGAAGCGCCTGAAGAGATCGGCGAGCGCTTCGCGTTCATTTCTGAGCTTCGGGATCCCGGAAGATTTTTAGGGGGCAGGGCGAACAATGCGGCGACCGCCGTAGCCAGGGCGGAGGAAATAAGAAAAGTCATGAAAGATAATTTTGAAAGTGCCCGCAGGGGATGGCGGCGTACGGGCAGGTTTATCATAAACGAAAGAGGTTTTGACATTACCTTTGACCTGGAAGTGTATCATGGCGATCTGAGCATTCCCGGGGCAGGTGAGGACGAAGAGTACGCGGAAGGTTATATAGTCTTTAAACCCGGCTCTGAAGTGGGAACGGTGGACAAGAGGGTGCTGTTCAGGGAGGCATGGGGGAAGGCGGGAGGGCTCGTAACGGGTCCCGATCTTTTCTTGAGATATCTGCAGGAAAATGATTATGTGGGGGAATTTCTTGACGGGGCTACGCTTGCAGTAGGGCCGATGGATCTACGGGACCTTCCTGAAAAATTTGCGTACAGAAGACCCGGTATCGAGGCGGTCCGTGCTGAAGAAATCAAAGCCGGGATCGAAAAGGCCGCCCTCATAGAGGAGATAAGAGAAGGGGTCGAGGAAACTTCCGAATCGGCCAGGAGCCTGCTTGGTAAAGCAAGGCCCGGGGAGCATCCGAGCGTTGTGATCATCGAGCTTCCGGAGGGCCAGATGGTTTTCGATGGTTCGAAGTATACCCGGCTAAGCAAAGATACCGACAGGACAGTTGTCAGGAAATACGGAATAAATCTGCACATGATCTACTGTGTCAATACGGAAGAGGCCATCGGGGAAGCGGCAAAAAAGGCCGCAGGGATAATAGACAGGGTCAAGGATCCCGAGTCGCGCAGGCAGTCGCGCGTGGTCGCGTTTTCCAACAGGGGAGAAGCGGCTGACAGGTTGAGCGCGGCTCTGGGCGGCCTCAGGGCACAGAATAAGTTAGCCGGTATAGTCCAGGGTGATTTCAGGCCGGAGACCGATACAGAAAGGTTCTCCGTGGTGAGCCTCGCGGTACTCGGCGTGGGGCTGGCGGAATGGCACAGAGTTAAAGAAGAACCCAGGGGGGTCGAGATCGCCGACAGCATAAAGAAACTGCTCATGGGGATCGTGGATAACCCGGGGGCGATGGATGAGTATATTGCCAGAAGCTGCGGGAATGATGTCAGTTTGTTCGTGAATAATCTTCTGGACGGGGTTTTCTTTATGAAGATCAAAAAGATAGATTTTGGAGAGATAAGGGATTTCATGAACGCGGAAGCGGCAGTGCTGGAAGCGCTATAATCATGTCGGGCGGGTCCTGCAATTCTTACCACTATGTTAGGTTATAAAAAAGCTTGAAAATCCAGAATTGACTTTCCTCGCTTGTATGTTATCATAAAATTAGTTTAATAGGACAACAAAAAGTTAGAAATCCTACTGTTTTTTATCGATTAAAAAATGGGAAGGGCTTTGTGTTGCCTGAGAAAGTTAACGCGTTTAATAAGTGAGATATAGTATGAGCGTTCATAGGGGAAAGACAATTACGAAGATCATTGCCGCTTTGGCAGTATTGGTTTTTTCGCTGAATACCTGCTGCTACGGACTGGCTCCCCTTGCCGCTTCACAGAATCCCCTCGTAAAACGTAAAATATGCGCCGCTCTTCAAAGGACCAAAGTAAGATATGCCGACTCTCCTGATGCGGCAAAACTGTTGGAAGCCAATAAGGCCTCCTGTCTGCTTCTTTCGTCGGGCATGTATCTTATCAAAAAGGACGTGGCTGAAGATGATGTAAAATTGCTCCGGTCGATTACGCACGAAGATATAGAAGCTCTCATGCAGATACTCGCCAGGGAAAGTGAATCCAAGTATCAGGGCATAAAGGAATTGATCCTGAAGAACTTCCCCCCCGCCAAAGAAAGCATTCTTCCCTTAAACCTTTATGTAAATCATATTATCGCCAGAGCCATGGGTTGGCTGATCCTGGCGAATGACGGCATAATATTCGAGGATGAGATTCCTCCGGAGGAATCGGCTTTTTTGCAGGCCATAAGGCCGGTAATATCGGCCAACAGGCATAATTATTTTACGCGTGAATTCTGGGATTCGGGGATAAGAGGAGAAAAAATAAGGAATGCTCAAAGAGAAGGAATGAGGTTTTATAGGGCGACCGATCCGGAGAAACAGGACGACAGCAAATATAGGCCTTATGCCCTGGCCAGGGCATTTCGGGAGAAAAAAAAGCGGGAAGGAATATCATTCAACAAGGCTTATGACGAGATCCTGTCCGGGATGTTGTCCCGTTTGGAGGTGGATCCCGATAGCGTGGAGGGCGATCCTGACGAAGTGTTGGTAAAAGCGCTTCAGGATAACTGCATACGAAGGATACTGGAAGTGGGCTGCGGGGACTGCTCGTTTCTTGCCGCTTTCGCGGATATCGCGGAAAAAGCCGGGTGTGAGCTGGTGGGGATAGACCTTGACCCCGTTCCCGGAAACAGGGCACAGATATTAGAGGCGAAAAATCTTAAAATTATCACCGAAGATGTGAGAGAGTTTAAAGACGAGCGGGGGTTCGATCTCATTTTCAGTTCCGGGGTCATGTCTTTTTCCGGCGCGTTCCCCTTTGACAGGGATACAGCGGATGCAGATTCGATGAGAAAGGCGATCCTGAACGCGCAGGAGACGGCCGAGAGCGCGGTGAGCTTATTGAGCGGCCATTCCAGGGCGGCCCTGTTTACAAATACTTTCTCCAGTGTTCTTGTTTTTCACCGCGGTAACATTGAGAAGTTCGCGGAGATATTGTTATGGGACGAAAGCCGCAAGGACGGCGAGCTGAAAGAAAATTTCTGGACTTTTTACGAGGCATTCCGGGATCATTACGGAAAACTGATGTGGTCGAAAGTCTGGAAACAGGCGGCAAGTTTCGCTATCCTCGCGAGGAAGAAAGTGCCCAGTGACGCGGGGGAAGCCGTGACGCTGGCATTCGACCTGATCCATGCCCGGCTCCAGGAAGACAAAAGTTACACGATAAAGTATGACGAATCGAAACTGACCGCCTCACAGATAGAAGTTATAAGGCAATACGCCGAATTCCTGAAAGAGAAATCATCCGCCGACATCAAACTCAAGCCCTTCTCAAGCGAAAAGGGCTCCGGGGAGTCGTTGATAGCCGTTTATTGCGCCGGCGAGGATTTTAAAGGCGAGGGGCACGTGGATGTCAGCATCCCGGAAGGGAGAATAGAGGATTATCTGTTGAGGATCACAGGGATGGTGAATATCGCTCTTGCCGCATCCAATATTCCCGATAGTGCGACAAAAGAAGAGCTGGAGACGAGTTACGGGTCTATTATAAGTTTCATCCAAAACCAGTATAGTTCCATCCTTGACAAAGAGCTTGCCGTTCACGGTTCTGTGGAAGAGATGTTGAACGCGTTGCGGCGCGTAGTGCTGGCCTTGCCCAGGGCGTACAGGATGCCCGTGGAGGCGATAGAGGAATATAATACCATGGCAAGGAAAGCCCTTGTGGCGGCGTAATGGCGTTCCCGCTAATACCGTGTGAACTGCAGGATGTGTATCGTGAAAACGCACGTTCCGATGATGGCCCTGATCGACCTCAAGACTTGATCACTTAAAAGAGGGGTCTTTGTCTTGAACATACCCCAGACCCCATCGATCATCAAAAATATCCCGAAGATAAAAGCCGACCAGTCTATGGCGAGCTGGGTCAGCGGCGCTTCAAGCGCCTTGCAGTCCACGCCCCATATGAACTGGATGAGATGGATCGCGAAAATGTCCGCGCCGATAGCTATCCTTATTATACGTGCAAGCTGGTCAGGAAAGAAAGGGGATCTGAATTTCCGCATTTTGTAAACGGCTTCTGCCGCCAGAAATATTCCCGCAAGGAACGAGAACCAGTCTATGGTGGAGTTGGCGAATTCCGTGTCGAACGTCCGGCAGGTCACAACGAAAACGGTTGTCATAAGCACGGCAAGCGTTATAGCAGTGAGGCGCGTTCTTTTCATGTCCCAAAGGTATCACAGGTATTGAACAAATGCAAGTCTATGGAGTATAATGAACGGCAAGAACCAGGGAGGCGGTAATGGAATATAGAAAGCTGGGAAATACGGGCCCGGAAGTATCCGCCATTTCTCTCGGAACGTGGGTGTTCGGCGGGGACTGCTGGGGGGAGGTAGATGATTCCCAGTCGGTGCGCGTCGTGGAAGATGCCGTTGAAAAAGGCATCAACCTCATCGATACCGCACCGATCTACGGGAACGGCCGTTCCGAAGAGGTAGTAGGCAGGGCTATACGGGATAAAAGGGATGGGGTGATCATCGCTACGAAATACGGCCTTGAGCAGAAAGGCAGATCCATCAAGCCGAACTCAAGCGCTGATTTTGTAAGAAAAGAAGCGGAAAATTCCCTGCGTCGCCTCGGCGTGGAGACCATAGATCTGTATCAGTGCCACTGGCCCGATCCGGATACGCCCTTTGATGAGACCTTCGGGGAAGTGGAGAAGCTTGTCAAGGAAGGGAAGGTCAGATATGTCGGGGTGTCCAATTTCAACCGGGAAGCCACCGAGCAGGCCCTTGAGATCGCGCCCCTGGCAAGCAACCAGGTGCAGTATTCCCTCTTTGACAGGGAAATAGAGAAGGAACTCATGCCTTTCTGCGAAGAAAAAAATATCTCCATCCTGTCTTACGGATCTCTAGGCGGCGGCATACTGACGGGAAAATATAAAGAGCCCCCGACTTTTCCCAAAGGTGATGTGAGGATCTTTTTTTATCAGTATTATAAAGAACCTTTCTGGAGCAAGGCCAAGGAGCTTGTCTCGGCCCTTGAGGACATAGCGGGTAAACGCGAAGTGCCTACTTCGGATGTGGCCATCAATTGGGTACTCAGCCGGAGGGAAGTGACGAGTTGCATCGTCGGCTGCCGTACGCCGGAACAGCTCAGGCAGAACCTGAAAGCCGCGGACTGGAAACTGAACGGGGAAGAACTTGCCGGGATCCGGGAAGAATACGATAGGATCTTTGCCTAAACCTTGCCTGTTTCGATCACCGACGCATAATATCGCGCGGAATCCCTGATAGTGCGTTTTTGTGTTCCATAATCCACGTGCACGAGCCCGAAGCGCTTGCTGTAACCCTTATCCCATTCAAAGTTGTCCAGAAGTGACCAGTGCAGGTATCCCATTACCGGGGCGCCTTCTTTTATCGCTTTCAGGAGCTGCGCAAGGTGCTCTTTTATGAAACGCTGTCTCAAGGTATCGTCATCCGTGGCCAGGCCGTTCTCGGTGGTAAAGGTGGGGACATGATAACGGCGAAAGCTTTTCACCAGCTCATAGAGGCCTTTGGGATAGATCTCCCATTCCATGTCGGTCGTTTCGCCCGAATCGGAATGATGCTCGAGAGAGCAGACCTCGCCCAGGGGGTTTTCCGATAAGGGTTTTTTGTAATGTATGAACTGGCGGGTATAGTAATTGAGGCCGATAAAGTCCATCGCGCCTTTTGTCAAAAGTCTTTCCGGAAAAAGTCCCGGTATAAGCACCCGCCCCTTTACGGCCGAGGCGATAAAGCTGTGATTATGGAATCTGCTGCGCAGATGCGCGCATAAGCGGTCACGTATCGAATACGGCGAACACGGATGGAAAGCGGTCACGGCCTTGGCGATGCCTATCTTCGGCGTCCTGATCCCGGAAGAGCCGTTTGCATGTTCATGCATTCCGCGGTAGGCCTCGACGTGGGCTTTAAGCATATTCTTTGAAACGGTAAGCAGGTCATCAAAACTTTTCCTGCAGGGAGGCCACTGCCCCTGAAAGTACGCTATGAGCGCGAGTATGTAAGGCTCATTGATGGTTATCCAGTATCGCGCTTGATCGCCTAATTCCTCAATGGCTTTCACGGCGAAGCGCGAGAAAAGCGGGACCGATTCATCATTTAACCAGCTTCCCTTGCGGGCGAACCAGACCGGGACAGTGAAATGGTTCAGTGTCACGATGGGCTCGATGCCCAGCCGGACAAGTTCGTTCACGACCGTTTTATAATGGTCCCATTCCGCCTGGTCCCACGTACCTTGGTTTTTTTCCAGCCGGCTCCACTCCAGTCCCAGCCTGTGCGCGTTGTGCCCCAGTTCCTTGGCCAGCCGGAAATCCTCCCTGAACCGGTGGTAGTGGTCACAGGCCTTTCCGGAGGGTTCGGTGTTACCGCCGGTTTCCCATTCCCACCAGTCGTTATAGAAATTATCCCCCTCGACCTGGTATGCGGAAGTAGCGGCGCCCCACAGAAAGTTTTCAGGAAATCTGTCACTCATGCTAACTATTATACCCCCCCAAATACAAAGACACAACCCCAGCTCAGGGACGTTTTTCAAATTAAACTCAGACCGTGAAAAATTTTGAACCTAGACTTGTCCCCGAAGCTAATCTTAGACCTGTCCCCGAAGTTAATCTTGGACCTGTCCCCAATAATATGAAGACTAAAAGGGGACAGGTCTAGAAGCAAAATCGGGGACAGGTCTGGGATTGGAGTAGGGACAGGTCCAAGATTGAAATTATTTACGGTCTAGGAACAAAATGAAAAACGTCCCTGATATATTAAAAAATCAAAAAAATCTTGACAAAAAATCAAAAAGGAAATATAATAAAAGGCGGGTGAGGGTAGGGATGTTCACCCGCCTTCGTGCGCGAAAAATCCTGAATCGGATTCGCGCTTTATTGATGGTACTATTTTATCAAATGCGGCTGAGTTGTCAAGCTGATTTTACTCCGGGCAAGATCGGCGAATAAGGAGCGTATCATGCGCAGAAAGATGAAGCAGGTCAATATCATATTGTTTTTTCTTTTCATTTTTTACATGATAGATTCTGAAGGATATCTTCAAAGCGAGGCAGAAGAAGTATCCCCGTGCATATCGGGAAAGATATTATGCATTAAGAGCGTTGACGGGACGGATACACTCTACGTCGGAGCGGAAGACGGCCTTTACAGGACTTTGAACGCGGGCGGAAACTGGGAAAAAATGGACCTTCCCGGGGATGTTTTCGATGTTACCGATATAGCCGTTACGGATAGAGATATATTTATCGCGACAGGAAGCGGTGTTTATGCCTCCGGAGACGGTACTTTGTGGGAATGGCTGCCCGGGACAAGGCGTATTACGGGGGTAGATGCCTGTTGCGGTAAGGTGTCCGGCGGTACGGTAATCGCCTGGTCGCCGGAAAAGCTTTTTCTGATAACGGACATTTCAAGGGAGCTTACCGGCCCGGGTTTTAAGATAGGACCGATAGGTGATGCCGCCTGCCGCAACGGGATCGTGTTCGTAGCTTCCGGAGCGGACGTCTATCGCTTGCCTGCCGGCGGAAAGGTATGGGAAAAAATAACTCTCCTGATAGGATGCGACATGGAGGAGATCGCAGGCACGAACGAGATCGAGGAAGCGGACCGGGAGGTCTTAACGACAGGGAATATAGATCCTTACGGGCCTGAAGGCGCGGCTGTCGCGACCGCAGAAGGTGTATTCATAATAACTGACGAGGGCCGCGTAAAAAGAAAAATAAACACTACCGGTCTCCCCAGGGCGCGCTTGAGGTATGTCGCATACGCGGGAGAAGATCTCTTCGCGGCTACTGACAGGAGGGTCTTCGTTCGTTCGGATGACGGGGAATGCTGGAGGCTATTTTTTGAGAAGACTTTTCCCGGTGTCATTTCCTTTTTGGAGGGACACGTTGACAGCAGGGGCCGCAAGTGGCTCTGGATGGCCGGCGGAAGATATTTATATAAGCAGAGTATCGGTTCTTTTGCGCATGCCGGGGAAGAAAAGGGTAAAGAAAAGGATCCGGAACCCACGATCCGGGAAGTCCACAGGATGGCCGTGGAGTACGCCGAAGTGAGCCCGGAGAAGATCAGCGGGTGGCGCAGGGGCGCCAGGTGGAAAGCTCTCATGCCGAGACTTTCGCTGAATTTTTCGGAGTCGATAGACGACAATATTGAGATATACAAGAGCGCTTCAACGTCGTATATTGTAGCTGGCCCCCGCGAGAGGAATGATGACTGGGGTGTAGACCTTACCTGGGACCTTTCCGATCTTGTCTGGAACCCAAATCATACTTAACAGAACAGTACGATGTCGAGCTTGTGCATAGGGAAATGGGGGTGAAGGGCGGCAGGTTGCCTAAGGAAGTACATAATAAAAAATTAACGTGTAAATAGGAGATTTAGAACCATTTATAATTTCTTGTAAAGTTATACTATCGGGGTTACAATATTATAGCTTTTAAATAGGAGTGTTTTATGAATAGTAACAAATACAACCCGTTTCGTCCTGGAGCTCCGGTTCCACCAGGTATTTTTGCAGGACGTCTTGCCGAACTTGTTCAAATAGAAAGATGTCTTTATCAAACCAAGAATGACAGAGCGCAAAATTTATTAATTTCAGGGGAGCGAGCCATTGGCAAGACTTCGACTGCTGTATATACTAAACTGATTGCCAATGGGAAAATAGAAACATTTAAAAATGAAAATTTAAATTTTTTGACAATACATGCAATAGTAAAAAGTAAACAGTCTTTTGATGATTTATTATTTGATCTTATTTTTTACACAAAAAATGTTCTTAAATCTAGTTCTATTAAGGCAATTGATATTCTGAAAAATATATGGGGTGATTTAGATACGCTGAGCCTTGGCTCGTTGATTTCTTTTAAAAAAACTGCTAAGCAAAGAGAGTTTTCTTTAGGAAGCGATGAATTTTGTTATTTTATTGAAAATTTATGGGACTCTATTGGTAAAGATTATGATGGTATTTTATTTATTTTAGATGAAGTTGATAGGTTAAAAGATTTTGAAGGCGTTGCCTCTTTCTTAAAGACTCTTTTTGAGAAGTTAAACTTCGATAGTTATAATAGAATTTCCTTTTTGATGTGTGGCATGCCTGAGGTCAAGGATAAACTTTATAAAGATCATGAATCCGTTTTAAGAAATTTTCAGCCAATAGATCTCGCAATTATGCCTGAAAGAGAAGCAAAAGAGGTTATTAACAAGGCCCTCAAGGGGACAGGTGTTAAAATTGAGGATGACGCATTAGAGTATATTGTTGGTTTAGCCGAAGGATATCCCCATTTTTTACAGGAGATAGGATATTCAGCTTTTGAAGTAGATGAAGATGACATCATAGATGAAAATGATGTAACTGGCGGGGTTAGAGGGACTCCAGATTACCCAGGAAGTCTAAAAAGGCTTGGAAGACAATATTTTGATAGAATGTTTCATCGAGATGTTAAGAGTGATGTTTATAGAGAAATACTTACAATAGTTGCAAAAGAAAGAACTAAGTATGTTTCACGAAAAAAAATACTCTCAAAATTCTCGAAGGGTAAAACAGTCTTAGGAACATATTTATCTAATCTTATAGAGAGGGAACTTTTAGTTAGGGATAAAACACGTAAGGGGTATTACGCATTGCCAAGCCATATGTTTAGGGTTTATATACGGTTAAGCTCAAAAATAAAGATCAAATAACCACAACAAGATGTTTACCGCCTCTTTACCGCCTATTTACCGCTTGTTTACCGTTATTGGCTTATTTCACTTAATTTTCTACTTTCTATCGGGATAAAAGGAGGGAAGCTCCCCCATGAAAGCAAGAAGGAAAAATTAACAAACTTTTGTTGACTTTTACAAAGGATTATGTTACACTATGAATGTAGGAAATAAAGAAACAATAAATAGCCCTTGACAAGGTTTAAAAAATAGTGTAATGTTATAACGATTTATTTGCTCCCCGCTTGATCTCTTTAGCAATAAAGGTTCGAGCGGGGTTATTTTTTTATAGAGTTAAATATGTTACAAGAACCTACAAAAAAAAGAGCTGTTGCTTTTGTTGGGGGACAGGATTTATTCCATGCCGTCAAAGAAAGTTTCGGATATTTCCATCCAAACTATGATGTAAAGTTACTTGTTGAGAAAATTTGTGCAAATCAAGGATGGATTATTGAGGGAATTAACTTTTACACTGGCGTGCCAGATCATCAAGATGATGCCCTTTGGAATACATTTTGGAATAAAAAACTGGCTAATATGGGGAAGAAGGATATTAAAGTCTTTGCAAGGCCATTACGTTATCGCAACGAAACAGTAAAATTGCCGGATGGAAAAACTTATACTGTTCTTGTGGGGCGGGAAAAGGGTATAGATGTTCGCATAGCTCTTGATGTAATCGCTTTTGCTCTTGACGGGGCTTATGATGTTGCTTTAGTTTTTAGTCAGGACCAGGATTTGATGGAAGTAGCAGATGAAGTTAGAAAGATTGCAAGACAACAAAATCGCTGGATTAAGATAGCCTCCGCATTTCCCAAAAGTCCTACTTACAGAAACACAAGAGGTATAAATAAAACAGATTGGATCCCGATTGACAGAGCAACTTATGATTCTTGCATTGATCCGAAAGATTATCGTTAGTTCTATCCTATTATTATTTTCTCTCTCTCAGGTAAAATTTTTTATGTTAAAATTGCGTTGATGCAGGGCTTCGGCTATAAGGACGAGGATTTCATCCTGATAACTACGAGTATTTTTATCACCCTCGATCTCAATTAACTTTTTGGTCTTTTCGGGTATCCGGACAGCGATCGCTTTGGTTTTCTTTGAATAAGCCATAAATGTGCCTTTCCGTTTAATCTATTATCTTTTTCATAGTATCAAGCGTAATACATAGAGAACTACTGAGGTCATCCATCTCAGTAAAAGTAAAAATTCTTTTCTTGTTTGAATTATTTTTTGCTTCCCGGGCCATCATTTTTAGGCAAAGTGACAAAGCTCTCAGGGGATAAACTTGCATGAAAAGTTTATCTTCAAGATCCGTGTTGACAAGTGTTATTCCGACTTTTTCAATGCCGCGTGAAAGCCTTTCATGCAAATCATTAAGCACAGTATGGGATAGGGGAAGCTTATTATCTGTTATATCGTTGGTCAAATCCATTAATTCTTTTAAAATGGATTCTAATGGTTCAAGTTCCTGACGGACATGTTCTTCAGTTGTCTGAGTTTTCTCGACAGTCATTTTATGCCTCCTTTGGTATAATGGTCCGGATATTATCCGCTGCTTCTTGGACATCATTTGCCAGATGTTTTATGATTGTTGCGGTTTCTTCGTGGCCACCAGCGTGCGGATATTCCAGCAGACTGTCTGCCAGAAATCTTAGCGCTTTTTGCGCATCCTCTGCCTTATTAAGTGCCTGATCAATATTATCCAGACTATCCCAGTTGATTTCTTTTGTCTTTTCCATTTTGTGCCTCCATGAATAAAAAGCGGCCGGGGCTGCACAACCAACCGAAGTTGATATTTGCCTGACCTTACGGTACCAGGCACCCCGACCTTTTTCGGACATAAAAAAACTCCGGTGGTTGTGCATTTATAAGTTTACTCCAAAAGGAACCTTTTGTCAAGTACAAAATGCAAAAAACTATTGACTTAAAGAAAATAAATGGTAAACTAATATTGAGTAAACGAAAGCGGGGAAGTATATTCCTATATGGTTTAATGGAGTATATCAATGGTACGTTTCTGCAAATATGGGGATTTGGCAGAAGAAATGAAGGTCAGCACAAGGACAATAAGCCGGTGGGTGAAGCGGTATGTGTCTGAAGGCCGGCTTCACATCTTCATCAAAGGCGGGGTTCATCGAGTACCTAAAGAGGAATGGGATCAACTGATGAAAGAGCAGATGGTAGGGGCTGTAAAAATCTCGAAAGAATATAAAGCTGGCCATTGATTCTGAAAGAGGAAGGGGAAAAGATATGCCGAAGCAGATAGGAGATATTATAGTATTTCCGCTTAAGGAAATTTCCGAGAAATTGGATATTACAACGGTTACGCTCCGGAAATATATCCGACAGGGAAAGCTCATAGCGCGTAAGTGGGGAGGCAACTGGTACGTTTCCGAGGATAGTTTGAGAGAGTTTTTTAATACGGCTCCCGGGAAGAAATCAAGTCGTAAAAAGAAACCCTAAAAGGCACAAGAAGAGCAAAGAGAACCAGGGGAACTATGGGAGAACAATGAAGAAAGAATTGCTAAAAAAACGAGGCAAAAGAAAAGATAAGACTTCTTTCTATGATGAGAAGAAGCCCGATATCCATAAGGAAGACATTAGTTTTTATGCCCCGGATCATCTTGCAAAGAAACTGAATTTTATTCTAAAAGATAAGCGTTTCGAAAAAATGGCAGGGGGGATAGAGATATCCTTTAATCAACCATATGGGGAGATAGCAAAAATACAGAGCCGTGAGATTAATAGAAAGCATTATTTTTTACGTAAAGACGTAGAGAGAATAAAAAACTGTAAAAAGAAGCATAAAAGCAGTATAAAGTTTTACTCCTTATATGAACTTCCTATAGCCGATTTTATAAAGCATAACTATAACAGTGTTGTGGTTTTTCCAATAGGAAAGAAGCCACCATTGTTAGTTTTCAAGAGATTGGGGGAAACGGTGAATCTGGTGAAAGTATATTTTAATCCAGAAAATCCTGAAGATTTATTAAGCAGTATATATCGATACTGTATTTTTTGGGATGGCAAATTCAGGAAAGACTTCCCAGTTTCGATTAAACGCAAATATCTGGGATACATATCCCAGTTGTATTTCGGGTATTGCAGCGCAGGTTCTTTTCCAGATGGAGTTGTAGAAATTCCATTGAAGTTAATAATCGATGAGGGAAAAAAGTATAATTTAAAAAGTCCTTTTTTGGCTGCTGTAAAAAAGGAATTTAAAAAGATCGGGTTAATTGGGCAAGAGATAGGCAGAAAGAAAAGTTTAAAAAAGAAAAAGAAGAAAATAAGGGATTTTGTTATTAGTGAACATGAAAAATATAAAGCTAAAGGACAAAGAAGATATCATTCAAAAATTTGGCATTCTTTAGATGGTTGTATAAGTTGGGCAACGATAAAAAGAATAATCGATAAATATGAGGGAAGGAAAAAATGGGGCATTATGAAACCGGATTAAAAAGCGAAAAATCTCCAAAATAAAATAATTTTTATTCTGCTGAGATAGATTTTGAAACCTGTGCCATACTTTACAAAAAGGGCACAGGTTTTTTATTTTCAGGAAAGGAAATGGAGTAATAGCGTATGAAGATACCAGTATATTCAAGGCGACAAACACCACATGTCGGGGCGATAGCTCCTCGAGAGAGCCCAGAAGAAGCAGCGCGGGTAGGTAGGCAAGTGTCGCAGGCGGGTAAGGCTCTTTCGGAGATAGGGCTTTTGTTTGAGGGGCTGAGAGCATATCAGCAAACTAATAAAGCTCGGCTGGAAACATATAAAGGTTTTGCAGAAATCGATACTCAAGCGGCGAATGATCCTGATATAGATAATCCGGACGTACAGAAAACCTATATAGATCAGTTTAGCACACTCCGAGAAAAGGTCTTGGGCGGGATAAGAAATATTGGGGCAAGGAATAAATACGCTGACCAGTACGATCTTGACGCAGCGAAGCGGAAGGTGCAGATCGGGGGGTATGGCCGTAAAACGCTTATCGAGAAGTCGAAGGCCACTATTGAGGAAAAACTTAACCTTATGGCCGGTGATTTTGCGATTGGGGATAAGGAAACTCGTGGGAAATTGCTGGGCTCAATGTCGCGAGAAATCGGGATTATGGAAACGAAGGGACTTTTTAAGCCGGGAGAGGCTCGAAAACTGGAGCAGAAATATAAGAAAGATTGGCAAAAAAACGCGTTGTATTTTCTTATCGAAAATGACCCCGAAGAAGCTAAAAGACAGCTTAATAGCGGTATGTTCCCGTATATAGGAGTTGATACCAGGAAAACAGCCCTTACCTGGATCAAGACCCGGAAAACCGAGATAAAACAGCAAATAGAAGATACGCGAGAAAGAAATTATCAAGACCTGAAAACCAAAGCCATAACTGGCGGCGTGAAGGATAAAGTAAACATTTTATTAGAAGCGCGAGAGTTACTCGAGCAGAAGGAGCCGGGTATAACTGCCGATCAATACGAAGATATCGAAGACTATGTGACCAAAGACAAGGCTATAGCGCCCGAAATCAATATGGCGACTTATAACAAAATCAGGACAATGCAGGAAACTGGCAAGGATCTCGAAGGCAATCCCATGACGGAGAGAGATATAAATGCCTTCATTTTAAGGCAGGTAGGACGAACCCTCGAAGAAACCGAAGCAAAACAGTTAATGGATAAAAGCTATGCGGTTATGGGTGCAGGCGATAAAACCCGGATAAAAATTGCTGAAGACGGGATAAAAGCTTGGGGGCAAAGAGAGATATTAGGTGATGTTGCCGCTGTAGCGGTCCCCGAAGCCTCAAAAGGTGTTTTGAACGGGATAATCTATAATTTTCATAAAAGAGTAGAGGAGGAAAAAGCGGGAGGCAGCCGAATAGATGAAATAGCGCGAGAGGAAGTGCTGAATTATTATAGGCGCACATATCCTAAGATGGCTCTCACGGAAAGTATGCCAACCGACATATTAATGGGTGACGGAAGCATGAAAAGTATCTGGCCGTTATCTGCTAAACAGCCGAAACCGGACGTAGAGTATCCCCAGGATTCGGGAGGCGGCATAAAAGACGAGTACGGGTTCATTGAGGGCGAAATCCGCCGCGACAGGGAAGGCAACCGGCGAAAATATATAGGTGACAATAAATGGAAACTGATAGTCGAGTAATCGGCAACGTAGCTGAAACTGAAGATGTTTTCGGGATAGATAATAAAATAGTCTCAACCCAAGACGCGTTTGGGACACCTGCTCCGAAACTAAAAAACAGGACTGTATTTGATGAAAAAACAAACACCGTTATAGGCGTACCCGAAAATGTTCCCGATGAGGCGATTGCCTTATATATAAACGGTGATTATCACAGAAACCCTATCGAATTTAACAAGACCCCTAAATTTTTGAGTGATATAGCGCGGATAACCGATCCTGTCCAAAGAGTAACACATGTCGACCCGAAACTTTTCACTAAAAAAGAGCAGCTTAAGTACGGTCTTTATGAGAGGATTGGCGGGGCGTTGGAGAAAGATGCGTGGGCCGTGACCGAGGGTGTATTGCGGGGGATGAAAGGGACCTGGAAATTCGCAGAATATATGCGCCCGAATTATGAAATAGAAAAAGATTTCAAGGTGAAGGTCGAGGGGTGGTTAGACCGTTATATATCGTATTACAGTCAACCTGAAAAGTACGGTTTCCTGGTCTCGGCGGCCACTCAAAAAAGGGAGCAATACAGGACTGCGAATTATCAAAAAAATTATGCTTTGGGGATAGCTTCGGATGTGGTGGAAAGCATAACCGATCTTGGGGTGCTCTGGCTGGAAATGTCCGCTGTTTTGGGTGCCGGTAAAGCCGGGATAACACAAGCTCTAACAAAACCATCGATGTTACAACAGCTCAAAGAAAGAGTTTTAAGGCTCGGTACACACGGTTTTCTTACCACAAAAGGGGAATTATCTGACCGGGTTAAGCCCGCTATTTACCGGATAGCGTACAACATTACCCCTTACATAGCGAATGCGACCGGGGCAACGGGCATAACGGCGGTGGGGGTAGATACCGCTTTAAACACATTTTTGACATCTCCCACTTATGCGCAGGCATTGAGCGAAAGCGGTGGAGTAAACAAAGAATTCCTTGCGATGATAGTCCCGCAATTCATCATGGATGTGGGCATGGCCTGGCATACAAGAGGGCTGCCGGAGAATATAAGAAAAGATGCGATAGGACGGTATATTGACGGGCGCGTGAAAGAGATGCGATTTACCAAGCTGCCCGATGTGGCCCCGCAAGGTACACGCGATGTTGAAGGGATTATCCGCGAGCAGATCCAGAATAAAGAAGAGGGCGCAGCGCTTATATCCAAAATGTCGGAAGACATTGTACAAAAAGAAAGAGAGGGAAGGGGCGTATTTGTTGAGAAACAAACGATACAGGACCATGCGCTTGATGCGATAGAGGCCCTGCGAAACCGGACGAGAGATGTTGTCTTTGGAGTGACGGAAGATGCGGTCCAGCAGAAATTAAACCAGTTTATCGCGAAAGTGGATATTGAAAAACCGTTCAAAGATATAAACGCTCCCAGGACGGGGTTTGCCATAAAAAATATGTTTACCCGGCAGGAAGCAGAACGGCAACGTGCAAGAGTTTTTATTGAAGGTTTAAACAAACAAAAATTATCGGATGAGGATTATGTCAGAGCCACGTATCTGGCCGCACAGCCCGAACTATTGAAACAGATGAGCAGGGAACAGCAAAAACGCTTACAACCTGTAGTGACACTTATCAGAACATATTTTGACGACCATGCTAAAAAACTGCAGGAATATGAAGTCATCGCCGAGAAGTGGCCGCAAAGTTTAATAAAAAGGCTGAAAGACAATAACCTGCATTATAGAACCGCTCTGCAAAGAACGCGTGATAAAGAACGTACTGCGCAGTTGAAGAACAAGATTGATGCCAACTCTACCATAATAAACTGGCTCCAGGAAAACAAAGTGCAGTATGTCCACCTGCCGCTTCGAGTATGGATGGAAGATTACATGAAAACCGCGCCGGATAAAGCACCACGGGTCTTGAGCCGGTTTTTTAAGGAGCGAGATACCGCGGATTTGCAGGGGTTGGCGGAGCTATTGATCCGGGAAGGGGCATTAGACCCCCAGAATGTAGATATAAGGCGTATTATGGGGGCTTATGCTGATAAGGTGGGAAGAACATACGCTTTAAGTGAAATATTTCAGAGCGCCAAACGTGAGGGTTTGGTAAAAGATATAGACAAAGCCCCGAACGACTGGGTATCGGCGCCGCCCCGGCTGGTGCCCGAATTGAAAGGTAGCCGAGTGCATCCCGCGTTCATGGATTATCTGGAGAACTTTATCCGCACAGTCGAGCCGGGCATGAGGCTGGGGCGTATATTGGGCTACACGAAAATCCTCGCGTTTGATAACCCGTTATTCTTGGGGTACTACAACCTTCAGCAGGGATTCTGGGCAGGCTCATTCCGTGACGTAAAAACCCCTGAATATTTATCACGCGGGATAAAATCTCTATGGCAGAAAGACGAGGAGTATTGGGCGGCCTTTGAAAACGGTCTTTTCAGTAAGCCGTATATTCCCCCGTTTAAGAATTTCCAGAAGGAAATAGACCTATTAACCAAAAACACGTTCACGAACCGATCGATAGAGTGGTTAAGGCAAAACATAAAATATCCGTTGGATATCGTATACAAACCCCTCTGGAATATCGCCTGGAATTTTAGTGACGCTATTCCCCGCATGACCACATACCATTATTTGAGGGAAAACAAGAACATGTCACCTTTTGAAGCCGCGCAATTAGCGGCTTATTTTCATGGCGATTACGCCTCAGTCCCCCCGGGGACAAGGAAAGTTTTAAATAGGGTATTTTTCACCCCGACATTCAAGATTCTAATGTCAAAAGTGCAGCTATCGATGATCAAGTCGGCGGGGACAGTGATAAAAAATGCGATGACAAGTAAACCTTCAGAAGAAAGAGACAAAATTCTTGCTATGGGGCTGGTGGCGCTGGTAGGCTTGGAGGTTGGGGTAAATTATATGATGCAGGCCTTCGGTTTCGAGACGGATGACGTGGGATTAAGGTGGTATAAAAAAGTGGATACCGACAAGGGCCCCAGAGAAATTGTGGTTTATATGGCTTCTGCGGGTAACAATTGGCTCAGATATTATCACAGGTGGAAAAACTGGCCGGGTGATCCCGATAAATTGGGAGGGTTTTTAGACAGGGCAAAATGGGACCTGCACCCGTTATGGCGCAATGCGATCATGACAATGCAGAATAAAAAACCCGATGGAGAAGTGATATATAATCCTTTCGACCCCTGGTGGAAAACAGCGGAGAATATCGGGAATTTCTGGGCTAGGTCTATTGTGGCGGTCTTGGACCGTATTCCGGACCCCAACGGAGATTATGACCGGGAAATAGAGGCTTATAACGCTCTGCGTAAGGATATGGGGAAAATATATACCCTTTTCAACGCGATGACGCCGTCAAAACTGGTTTATCTGAGGAAACCGCACGAACTCAAAAAGAAATATGACATATTGAAACTGAAAGCAGAATTCAAGAAGTTTTTCGCGATAGACAGGCCTAAAAACTCTACGGAATTACGAAGAAGAGTTGAGAAGTTTAAGGATCGGTTAAATCAGGTACGCAATGAATTGTAGATGTTTTTGGCACAGCGCCATAGAAGGCGAGCTAAAAAATAAATGCTGGCATATACGGCGATGAAGATGAGAATACCTGCGATAGAGAAGATAATCCACTTAGCGGAATATAGAAGGAATTCAACGATTTTCATAATTTTTTATTGTTCTTTTAAAAGTTCCCATTTGTTGCTGATAGAACTATAAATAAATATTTTTCCCGAAAAGCGATGATATTTATATGGGAAATTAATAACCCATTTAGGGGTAACAACGCGATAGCAAATACAGGCAAATATGGTAAGCAGAGCATACAGGATAAATTTCTGAAATATAGGGCTTTTAGCAATGTTCATATATAGTTTATAGCATGAAAACATGGAAAAAAGAAGATAAAAACAAACCAAAAAGAGAGGGATTCCAAAAATGAGAAAATATAAAAAAGCAGGGGTATTACAGCGAAAACCGGCTAAAAAACGAATGCCTAAGGGAAGAAGATTCAAGCCCGGACAAAGCGGAAATCCCAATGGAAGACCTAAGGGATCCCTGAACATGAAAACTCTTATTGAGAGAGTCTGGAGTGAGGAGGTAACCGATAACGGGAATCCTATTATTCGGGGTTTAAAAGCCGTTAAGGCCATTGCTGATAAGGCGGAACGGGGAGATGTCCGGGCATTCAATGAGCTTGCTGATCGTTTGGAGGGAAAGCCAAAACAGCAATATGAGCATGAGGTATCCGGATTTGAAGAAATAGGTAAAGCTTTAGCGGAAGCGGCAAAACGTGCAAATGAACCGAAGGTAAAACAATAGGAATTATCGATAAAGAAGAGGCAATGGAACGATTGAAGACTAATGAGAAAAAAAGACAAAAAAAGCTTACTGCCAAAAATCTTTAATACCACAAGCATATACTTGGCTTCAGCCATTCTAACTTGCGTAGAGGGTACTTTATTCGCAGGCATAGATGAAGTTAATCGTATAGAGGGTAAAAGGATTATTCGGATAAACTATCCTGAAAAAGGCGAGGAAGAGCTTTCGAGGGTTCTGGAAGACTTCAATGCGCGACGCCTTCAAGCAGATTTATATGAGTATAACCGAAACATGACAATTCTAAAGGGGGAACTTTTAGGACCGAAAAGGAGCAAGGGGAGCAATGGGAACCAATACAGATAAGAAGATTAAGGGCGGGTATTACATAAAAGCAAGGTGTATCCAAGAGAGCGAAATAGCTACTGCGCCTCCTCATGTCCGTGAAATCTGGGACTGGCTGTTGAAGGAAGCAAATCATGCGGATAGGAAGGTCAGCAGTAAAATTATCAAACGGGGGCAATGTTTTACTTCATATAAGGATATCCGGGATGGATTAAAATGGAAGGTTGGCTATCGCTGGGAGCGATACTCAAAAAATGATGTTCAGACTGCTATGAGATATCTACTGAAGCATACAATGGCTCATACAACGAAATCCACACGGGGAATGATTGTAACTATCCTAAATTACGATAGATACCAAAATCCCGCCAACTACGAAACATACAACGAAACCCACACGAGACATACAATGAACATACACGATAAACAAGAATTAAAAGAATTAAATAATATATATAGTACAGAATTCACGCTTATTTGGAAAGAATATCCTAATAGGATAGGAAAGAGAAAGGCGCTTCAAGCGTTCAAGGAGACCGTTAGAACCGAGGAAGACTTGGGAAAAATAAAGGCGGCCTTAGCCAAATACAGGGCGCATTTAAGGGCTAACGGCTGGAAGAAACCGCAGAATGGGTCTACTTGGTTCAACAATTGGCAGGAATGGGTAGATTATGAAGAGCCGGGACCTAAGAAGGCTAAGATTTATGCGGTATGAGACAATGAATTATCCGACCCAGTTAGAGCTTATTAAGATATTTTTCACCGATTATCGGGAAGCAGACACTCTGTTCCAGATTAAGCTGTCAGGCTGGGAGAAGAAAAGACAGATGCTCCGGGACCAGATTAAGAGGCTTTACAAGGAGTATATCAACAATATAGAGCACCCTTTTACGAGGTATTTCCAGGTTGAAATACTGAAGTTCTCTCCCTTGATGAAAGAGTTCGAGACGGTGCTCGGTCAAATCAATAGGCTTAAGCGTTTGAGGGTTTTGGCAAAACGTGCTTTCAATCTTGCCTTAAAGGGCGAGAGTGATTTCGAGGAACGGGTTGGGCTAGCCAGGGGAAAGTCTATCGAGGAAGTGGTAGGGGCCCATGCAAAAAGGGGCAGAGGTGGTTTTTACTTCTGCCCCCTGCACGGGGAAAAGACAGCGTCTTTGAAAATATACCCGGAGACGAACTCGTTTTATTGCTTCGGCTGTCATGTGGGTGGGGATTCAATAAAATTTGTTCAACTTGTAAACAAGTGCGATTTCAAAACAGCAGTAGATTTGTTTAATTGAAGGAGAGAGATGTGAATGACAAGCGAATAAACTCAGAACTTTCGCAGATAGAAAGGGAAGCGCGGCAAGAACAATACAAAGAGGACGAGCTTTCCAAAGACTGGTGGAAGTGGCCGGAATACTGCGATAAGTCGTGGGAAGAATTGCAGAATGTGAAGAAAGAGAGCATCTGCGAGTACCCGATACAGTACCTTCAGGACGCCCTTAGCGGGATCCTCCCGTCTCAGTTAATAATAATCGGCTCGGATACTGGTATCGGCAAAACCGAAATCGCCAATATGATAGCCTTCCACAACACACTCAGGGGCAAAGAGGTGTATCTTTTCGCCTTAGAGGGCGCATGGGACGAGGTGATACAGCGCGAGAGGTACAAGCGTATCGTCCAAAAGGCATTTGTGTTGAATAGAGGTTTATACGAAAAGCTTTCGTATGACAGGTTCATGGCCGGAAGCTTGACCAAAGAGATAAAAGAAGTCTGGAAAGATAACGATGAAGCTACGCTGAAGGCGGCGTACCAAAAACTTCATGTCTACACCAGAAGAAACCCGCTTGATAAAAAGACTATTATTACCCAGCTTGAGCGCATACACGATAAGGCGGATCTGGTCGTTATAGATCACTTGCAGTATTTCGACTTTTTTACTCAACGGGAACACAGCGAGATAACCGAGATAATGAAAAACGTACGTATGCTGACAAGTAAGTACAAGGTGCCGGTTGTGCTTGTTAGCCACTTGCGCAAAAAAAGTAATGATAGAGTATTCCCGGACAATAACGATTTTCACGGCTCAAGCAATATCGCGAAACAAGCGGATGCCTGCATAATCCTTTCCCCGGTGGCGATGGATGAAAACCCGCTTGAAAATCAGATTTCCAATAATCTTTACGCAACGGGCATAAGGATCACTAAGGCGCGTTCCGGCATATCACAGAACATTCTCGGCGTGGTAGATTTTGATTTTGCAACAAAAAAGTATAGAGAAAACTACACTCTTAAGCTGATTGGTGCTTATGGGATACAGGACTATGATTTCAGCAAGTATCCGAAATGGGTAAAAGCGTATGTTTCAAGATAAGGGGTAGTTTTCCCACACTATAAAAAAGGGCAAAGCAAGGTTACAGTAGAACCGGAGGAGGAAAGTGAAATTAGAGGAAATATGGACAGAACGGGACTTGGTGGAAAGGCTAAATTTAAAAATCGGCAAAACCGGCAGATGTCGAACATTAAGTAAGTGGATCACTCAGGGGCTTAAGTATATGGAAAAGGACGGGCACCGGTACTTTTGGGAGGGAGATATAGTCGATTTTCTGCAAAAGTTTCAAACTTCGGAGATGACTTTGTGAGACGGGGTGAGAGCATAGCGAGACGGGGTGAGAGCATACCGAGAGAGGCACTTTTTTCGACCCACGTAGGTAAGGGTTACTTTTTAAAAAATGAGCAGGAAAAGGCAATATAAGGCGTTAGAAGCCGAAAGGACTAATCGGGATGACCGGGCTGTTATAGGCCGGGCTGTCTCCATACTCGTTGATTGTGCCATAAAAAGGTACTATGCTGAGGCTCAGGATAAAAAATTATTAGTAAAATCACAGGCTAAGGTATAAAATGAGGGGGAAACGTGTAAATACCGTTCGAAAAGGCAATAGAAACCAGAACAAATGCGCGAAGAAATTGCAGGCAGAGGGGTGGCAGACATATACCGCCCGCCGCGGGTATAAGGGGAATCAGATAGATGTATTCGGTCTATTTGATATCATAGCGCACAGGGATGGCTATTTTAGGTTTATCCAGGTCAAGAGTAACCGTTGTCCGATGGAAGTAAAAAGAAAAATAGGCGAATTCCTTACTGACGGTGTGTTTGTGAAAAGGGAAGTATGGGTTTATAAGGACCATAGCCGGCATAATCCCCAGATTGAGATAATAACTAGTGAATTTTAGGGGGAGATAAAAATGTGCGTTGAAACGAAAATAAAGTTGTATAGAGTAGTTGAAACAGTGAATATTTTGAAAGATACGATCATAATATATTTTATGGAGGGAAGAGAAGGGCCTGTTATACCTTACAAGATTGGAATTAAGGATTATGATAAATTAAATAAAGACGATTCGGAGTGGGCAGAAGAAGCATTAAATCAATGTTTTACTCATAAAGAAGCGGTGGCATTAAAAGAATACTTACTGCAAACTTGTGCTGATATTGTGGACTTGATAGAAGTATCATTTCCTAATTCACTTAATTTTCATGGGCTCCCGCTAAGAAAAGGGGATATTATAAGAGCTTTGCCTTCTGAAAAATCTCAATTGCCTTTTGATGTTGGTTATTACTGTAGTCTTCAGAAGAATTTGATGATCACTGAATATCAAGGAAAAAATGAAAACTCTGGATTGTGAATTGGACTTAGAAAAAATTTATGAACAAGATCCCAGCCCTTCGAGGCCATCGGATGAGTTTCTTTTGTCGAAGCTGTTTGAATCGAAAGGGCTGAGTATGGATGCTGTTTCTTTTGATAGAACATGCTGGTTTCATTTAACGAGGACACATCCTGCCAATAAGTTCGAACAAGGTCTTTTACCTTTGGATCGATATGTTGATTCGATATGGAATTTTCTTTTCAGTCTCTTAAAAGGTGACATTACAAAAAAAGAATGGAACGATTTCAGGCATTGCATCGAAACCAATTTCCCGAATCATTTTGCTCATCTTTATCGTCTGAAAATTAACGATTCTTTTCATTGGGGTCCACATGCAATTTTGGTTAAAGACGTTGCTTTCAGGGAACAGGAGGTCGGCGCCCATAATTATTTTCGTACCCCGGAAATAGTCGAAGATATCTGTACCTGCTTTGAAAAAAAATATAATATGGATTTATCAGATCGATTCATAAAAAATACAGTTCCTTGTATAGTTAAGTTTTGTGAGGATGAAGCAGAATTCAGCTATTTAAAGCCGGCTCTAATGTATTTATATTGCGTGTATCGCGAATATGCATTTTCTCATTATTGCAATACTTGTTTTGATGGTGAAGGCAAAGTTATAGGTGAAGATAAGATTTTAAGAGTAGAGTTTCTCGGAGAAAAATAATAGGGGATTTACAATAAGCAATGAAAAAAGCCACCAGCTATTATCGCTGTTCAACTGATAAACAGGATGTTTCCATAGTTCAGCAAAAGGAGCTTATCGGGAAATATTGCCAGGAGCATAATATCACGCTTGTAAAGACTTTTCAGGACGAAGGCATATCCGGCGTTACTTCGGAGCAAAGACCTGGTTTCATGTCAATGATAGATTATATCAAACAGGATTTTGAGGATTTTGACTATGTCTTAGTGTATGACCAAAGTAGATTTGGCAGGTTTGATAATCCCAAAGAGGCTATCCACTGGGAATATGAGATAGAAAAGCACGATAAAAAGATCATATATGTGTCGGATCCCACAGCCAATCTTGAGGGGATAGGTGGTGATATCACAAGAACCGTCAAACATCATCAGGCCAGTGAATACATAAAGCACCTAAGAGAAACAACCATGAGAGGCGAGATCTACCTTGCAAAACAAGGGTTTCATATGGGTAGCGCCCCTTATGGTTATGACAGGGCCCTGATAAATGAAACAGGCAGACAGGTGGATGTGATGAAAAGGGGGCAACTTAAATCTATCAAGAATTATCATGTCAAGCTTGTCCCGGGAGACAGAGACAGAGTGAAGACAATTAAAGAGATATTCAATCTGAGAGCCTATGCCAACATGAGCGTAAGGGAGATTGCGGATCATCTCAACAAAAAGGGTATTCCATCTCTAACAGGCAAGAAATGGAGATACAGCGTTATTGGTGAGTTGTTGCGCAATGAGACTTATGTAGGCAACTCGGTATTCAACAAGCGCGCTCATAGGAGCAAGATACACAAGAGTACCTTCTATAAGCCAAAAAACGAGTGGATCAGGGTTGAGAATACCCATGAACCTCTGATAGACAAAAATACCTGGGATATTGTAAGCTCGAAATCTAAGGCAGTTTTCACATCTAAATGGAAACTTGAAGGAAAAGGCCGGTATAATAGCAACTATCTTTTGACTGGTGTTATCAAGTGTGCCGATTGTGGGTACAATTTTAACGGAGACAGGAGCACTTTTAATGACCGGCATTATCACCATTACGTGTGCTCGGGTTATAACTTTAAAGGCAAAGAGTTTTGCAATAGGAGCGCAATTCCCAGGGACGAGATAGAGATTTATGTTCAAAAAGGCATAGAACGGAGGTTGAGTTCAAAGAGATGGAGAGACCACATTAAAAAGCAAATCAAGGAATCGCTTACCCTTCATAAAAGCCGATATGAGATCAGGTTTTTGGAAATAGATCAGGAGCTTAAAGAGCTCAGCAAGAGAATCAGGAATACTTGGGATGCGATTTCAAGAGGTGTGGACGCGGTAACTGGCATGGATTTTCTGAAAGATTTGAAAACCAGACAGGATAGCCTTCTTGAGGAAAGGCATAACCTCAAAAAGAAAATTGATGCCGAGATTAATCTGGAGACGATATATGATACCATTCTTGGCTATTTTGACGAAATACCCGAAACCCTTAAGCACGGAAACTTCAAAACCAGGAAGGAAATATTGAAAAGCTTCTGTCCTTTGATAGAGGTAAGCCAGCGCAACTCTTTCATTAAATACCACTTCCGCAAAGTTCCCATTCCTCCCAAACCCGCCCAGGACACCTATGTTCCCTCAAGTATGCTCGTGGAACGACGCCCAGACCAGCATAGACGTCAGGAGCAAGCTGATGGTGCAGCTGAGGGACGAGATACTTGAAGAAGTGACGCGCTTGTACTTCGAGCGGAAAAGACTGCTGGGCGAACTGAAGAAAACGCGCGATACGGATGACGCGGAAACACGCAAAAAGACATTAAGAGTAGAAGAGCTTACGGCTTATATCGATGCGTTTACAGGCGGAAGGTTTTCGGAAGCCATCGAAACGCGATAGAGCTCGATCCATCGGCCCCGGATCATTTCTTTTTCGGCTTTTCCTGCTGAGCCATCATAAACTCCAGCGCTTTGCGCGTTTCAAAATAAATGTCCGAGAAGAATTTGTGCATCGTTTCCGAATTCAAAGGCTCGTTCTTACCCCGGCCTTTTATTATTTTCTTTATCCGCGTATCAATGTCTTTTGTCTTATATTTCGGGTAGGCCAGTGATGTCCCTTGAATAAATTCCAGACACAGGATAACCCTGATCACTTCGGAAAAACTTATGTCGTATTTTTGAGAAACGAACTTGATGCCGTCTGCAAGCCATTCGTTGAGCAGTACCTGATATCTTTTAAGCACAATCAACCTCCCGCTCATATGATAGCAGAAGCTTGCTCGGAAGGCAACTTTCATTTACCTAATTTACTAATAGAATGATAATATGCGGATCGTCATGCATAGTCGCTATCTTTGTTTTGGGCTAACTCCCCATTTTTCTGCGGCGACTCTGGCCGGTTTTATACCCTAAATTACCTTGACAAAATATGTATTATTGTTACAATTTAGTTCGGAAAACGGAGGTAATGATGAAGCTGGAAAACAAAATTTCCATGGTTACCGGGGCAGCGCGCGGCATCGGTAAAGAGATCGCGATGCTTTTTGCCGGGGAAGGGTCTGACCTGGCGATTTGCGATGTTGATGAAGAAGCTCTGGCTGCCGCTAAAGGCGAGATTGAGAAGACGACCGGACGGAGAGTTCTCGCCGAAAAAGTGAACGTGACATCCGCAAAAGAAGTCGAGGAATTCGTCAAGAAAGTCCTTGACAATTTCGGCAGTTTAGATATACTTGTGAACAATGCCGGCATTACCCGGGACAATCTTGTGCTCAGAATGTCAGAGGAAGAATGGGATGCCGTGCTGGACGTGAACCTTAAGGGGGCCTTCAACTGCATCAAGGCGGTGACCCGCCCGATGATGAAAAGCAAGGGCGGCAAGATCGTGAACATGGCCTCTATAATAGGTCTCATGGGGAATGCGGGCCAGGCCAATTACTCTGCCAGCAAAGGGGGGCTCATTGCGCTTACAAAGACCGTGGCCAAGGAGCTTGGGTCCCGCAATATAAACGTTAACGCCATCGCGCCCGGCTTTATCCGGACGGATATGACGGATAAGCTTACTGACGAAGCGAAACAGAAGCTGCTGAACTTTATTCCGCTGGGCAGAATGGGCGATACCCGGGATGTGGCGAAGCTGGCTCTCTTTTTGGCGAGCGACGATTCAGGATATGTTACCGGTCAGGTCATTCAGGTGGACGGCGGAATGGTTATGTGAATTTGACGGTTAATTGAACCATAAAAAGGAGGAACAAATGTCTGAAATCGCAGAAAAGGTCAAATCGATTGTGGCTGAACAACTTGGTGTTAAGACGGAAGAGGTCAAGGATGATGCCAAATTTATCGACGATCTTGGCGCCGATTCTCTGGACACGGTCGAACTGGTCATGGCCCTTGAAGAAGAGTTCGGGGCTGAGATACCGGATGAAGATGCCGAAAAACTGACCACCGTCGGCGAGGCCATCCAATATATTGAAGAAAAAGCTGCGAAATCTTAAGAAACGATAATCTAAAATCTTCCATTCTAAACGATGTCCAAAAGAAGAGTAGTCCTTACGGGAGTAGGCGCTGTTACTCCCGTAGGGAACAACATTAAAGATTTCTGGAAATCCCTCATTGAAGGCAAAACAGGTGTAGCTCGCCTTACCGCGTTTGATCCCTCGCCTTTTAATTCTCAGATCGCCGCTGAGATAAAGAATTTTGACGCGACGAAATACATGACCCCCAAGCAGGAAAGGCGCCTTGACGAGTTCGTCAAGTATGCCATTGCCGCCGCAAAAATGGCCATTGAAGATACCGGCCTCGATCTTGAGAATATCGCCAGGGAAAAGGCGGGAGTCTATATAGGTTCGGGTATAGGGGGATTACATACGATCGAAGAAGAACATACAAGGTATTTAAAGAACCCTGATGAGGACAAGGCGGCGTCTAAGCTTTCCCCGTTTTTGATCCCCATGCTGATAGTGAATATGGCTTCCGGCATAGTTTCTATCGAACTGGGGTTCAAGGGGCCGAATTCTGCAGCGGTGACCGCCTGCGCGACAGCCAGTCATTCTATCGGAGATGCTTACAGGATCGTTCAGAGAGGTGAAGCCGATATCATGGTCGCCGGCGGGTCGGAGGCAGCCATAACAAAGATGGGGTTCGGCGGCTTTTGCGCCTTAAAAGCTCTTTCTACGCGTAATGACGAACCCGAGAAGGCATCGCGCCCCTTTGACAGGGAAAGAGACGGTTTTATCATGGGCGAGGGTTCTGCAGTTGTCGTTCTTGAGGAACTTGAACACGCCAGGAAAAGGGGGGCGAGGATATACTGCGAGATGGTCGGTTATGGCATGAGCGGTGACGCTTATCACATGACAGCACCCGATCCCGCCGGTTCCGGCGCCGTAAGATGCATGAAAGCTTCTCTTGAAGATGCCGGCCTGAACCCTGAGGATGTTGATTATATCAACGCGCACGGCACTTCGACTCCATTAAATGATAAGATGGAAACCGGCGCCATAAAGACAGTTTTCGGGGACTATGCTTACAAACTTCCTGTCAGTTCCACCAAAGGCGTTACCGGGCATCTGCTCGGCGCGACCGGCGCGGCCGAACTTATCGCCTGCGCAAAAACAATCGAGACAGGTATCATACCTCCCACCATCAATTATGAATATCCCGATCCCGAGTGTGATCTGGACTATGTCCCCAACAAGGCCAGGGAAGCAAAAGTCGATGTCGCGGTGAGTAACTCTCTGGGGTTTGGCGGCCATAACGTCACTCTTGCTCTCAAGAGATTTACCGGATAAATGTTTCATTGTTCGACATCGATCATTACATTTGTTGATTTATAAGTGTAGGTTTTTTTGATCGTTTGCCAAAACTGAACAGAAAAGCGAGGAGATTGAAATGAGTTATCTTTTGACCGAAGAACAACAGATGATAAAGGATCTATGCCGTCAGATCGCCGAAGAGAAGATAAAGCCCGTGGCTGCCGAATACGATGAAAGCGAAGAATTCCCGTGGGATATAGTAAAGGTGCTTGCCGATTCCGATATCTGCGGTATTTATATCCCCGAAGAATACGGCGGAATGGGCGGTGGGGTATTTGAGCTTGCGATCGCCACGGAGGAACTTTCCTGGGGATGCGGGGGCATAGCCCTGGCGTTCGCGGCAACCGGTCTGGGCGCCTTTCCGATCCTTCTTTACGGCACCGACGAGCAGAAAGCAAAGTATCTTCCCGATATAGCATCGGGAAAGAAGCTGTGCGCTTTTGCCCTTACCGAAGCGGAAGCCGGATCGGACGCCGGCGGGATAAAGACTTCCGCGAAGAAAGACGGAGATCATTACATCCTTAACGGCACCAAGCAATGGATAACCAACGGGGGAGAAGCGCAGATATACACGGTGATCGCGGTAACGGACAAGTCAAGAGGGGCGAGGGGGGCGAGCGCGTTTATCGTGGAAAAAGATACCCCGGGCCTGAGTTTCGGCAAGAAAGAGAACAAGATGGGCATCAGGGGATCGACGACCAGGGAAGTCGTGTTTACGGATTGCCGCGTGCCCAAGGAAAACCTTCTCGGCAGGGAAGGGCTCGGCTTCATAGTGGCCATGAACACGTTTGATTTTTCCCGGCCCGGTGTCGCGGCCCAGGCCGTCGGCATAGCCCAGAGAGCGCTGGACGAAGCTGTCCGGTATTCCCGCGAGAGAAAACAGTTCGGCACTACTATATCTTCTTTTCAGGGGGTGCAGTTCATGCTGGCCGACATGGCCATACAGGTGGAGGCGGCCAGGGCTCTTATTTATCATGCTGCGAAGATGATAGATTCGGGCGAAAAACATGTCGCGAAGATATCCGCGATGTGCAAGACCTTTGCTTCCGACACCGCCATGAAAGTCACTACCGACGCCGTGCAGGTCCTGGGCGGCTACGGGTACATGAAGGAATATCCGGTGGAGAAACTCATGAGGGACGCAAAGATAACACAGATCTACGAAGGAACGAACCAGATACAGAGAGGGGTCATAGCTTCCGCTCTCATAAAGGAAAGTCTCGCAAAATAAATCAGAGTGAAACCGTTATGAAGATACTTGTTCTGATCAAGCAGGTTCCGAACACGACCGATGTTAAGATAGACCCGGAGACGAATACCCTTAAGCGCGAAGGGGTGGAATCCATCATCAACCCCTTCGACACGTACGCTATAGAAGAAGCTCTGCGTGTCAGGGAAAGATTCGGGGAAGGAGAGGTGGTTGTCGTCAGCATGGGTCCGCCGCAGGCCGAAGACGCATTAAGAGAGGCCATATCCATGGGATGTGACGAGGCCGTTCTGCTCAGCGACAGAAAATTCGCCGGCAGCGATACATGGGCTACGAGCTATGCTCTTTCGCAGGCCATCAGGAAGATAGGCGATTATAAGGTCGTTTTCTGCGGCAAGCAGGCCTCGGACGGTGATACGGCCCAGGTAGGACCGGGGGTTTCCATGCATCTGGACATACCCCAGGTCACCTACGTCAAAAAGATAGAGAAGATCGATTCCGGGAAGGCGACGGTCGAACGCATGACAGAGGAAGGGTATGACATCATCGAGATCCCGCTTCCCGCTGTCTTTACGGTGGTGAAAGAGATAAACGAGCCGCGCCTGCCGTCGCTAAAAGGGAAGATGAAAGCCAAGAAGGCCGAGATACCGGTCTGGACCGCTGAGAATGTCGCCTGTGACGAAAACAAGATCGGGCTCGACGGATCCCCTACGAGAGTGGTCAAGATATTCACGCCGCCGCCCAGGGGAGGCGGCCGCATTCTTGAAGGAGAATCCGACGAGACGTCCAAGGAACTCGCGAAACTGCTCAAGGATGCCATAGTCGGGTGAGGTAAAGTGAAGAAAGATGACGCGATAAAAGTACTGGATGAAAAATGCGTAGGGTGCAAACTCTGCGTAAAGAGTTGCCCTTTCGGCGCTATAACCATGGAAGGCAAGAAAGCGGTTATCGACCTCTCCAGGTGCAACTTATGCGGGGCCTGTGTAGAAGCATGCAAGTTCGACGCCATAATCATCCAGGAAAAAGGAGAGAAGAAAGTGACGGACCTTTCTTCTTACAAGGATGTGTGGGTGTTCTGCGAGCAGAAAAAGTCTAAAGTCCAGTCGGTTTCTTTTGAGCTGTTGGGCAAAGGAAGAGAACTTGCGGATAAGCTTGGTGTAGATCTTTGTGCGGTGCTTCTCGGGGACAGCATGAAAGAAGGGCCCCAGGAGCTCATAGCCAGGGGGGCGGACAAGGTCTATCTTGTCGATTCCCCCAAGCTTAGGGCATATCAGGACGACCCGTATACCAGGGTGTTGACCGGACTGGTGGCAAAGTATAAACCGGAGATAGTTCTCTGCGGCGCCACGACGATAGGCAGAAGCCTGATCTCACGCGTCGCGGTCACACTCAGGGCGGGACTTACGGCTGATTGCACGGGACTGGATATAGATCCGGAGGAAAAGATCCTCCTGCAGACAAGGCCGGCTTTCGGGGGGAACATAATGGCGACGATCATATCCCCCGATACAAGGCCGCAGATGTCAACGGTCAGGCACAAGGTCATGAAAGAGGCCGAGCCGGATCCGGGCAGAAAGGGACAGATCATCAAAGAGGAATTCCCGGAGGCGGCTTATGATTCACGAAGCAAGCTGATAGATATAGTGGAGGAGATAGAAGAGACCGTCAATCTTGCCGAAGCTGATATTATAGTTTCAGGCGGCAGGGGCGTCGGCTCCAAAGAGAATTTCAGCATAATAAAGGAACTCGCTCTTGCTCTTAACGGAGCGGTCGGCGCTTCAAGGTCCGCTGTCGATGCTGACTGGATACCGTATTCACACCAGGTAGGGCAGACCGGGAAGACCGTTTGTCCAAAAGTCTATATCGCCTGCGGTATCAGCGGGCAGATACAGCATCTGATAGGGATGAAGTCCTCGGATATCATTGTCGCGATCAATAAAGACCCGGAAGCCCCGATCTTCAGTGTTGCTACCTATGGTATAGTGGATGATCTTTTCAAGGTCGTCCCCCTCCTTACGGAACATTTCAAGAAAAACCGTTCTTGATCTTAATTTCATAGCCAAACAATAGGTTGTGACGAAATAACCCTTGCCTTGACAAGTTCTACATACTTGTGTATACTTGAACAAGCTTGTTTAAACATCCATAAACATATATAAAGGCAATCAAACTACCATTTGAGATGGAGATGGTGTCGAAAGGCTTAAAAAAATACACGGTTCAAGAGGTCGCCGATACTCTCGGCATATACCGGGGAACTGTGATCAACTATGAAAAGAAGGGTATTTTCCCGCCGCCGCGGAGAAATCCGATAAACGGCTATAGGGAATATACGGAGGAAGATATCGAAAAACTGCATAATATACTTGAGGGAAAGGGGTAAGGAGAAACATGTATTTTAAGAAGCTGGATATAGTCGGGTTTAAGTCTTTTCTGAACAGGACAAAATTAAAATTCGAACCGGGCGTCACTGCTATTGTCGGGCCGAACGGTTGCGGAAAAAGCAATATCGTGGACGCGGTGAAATGGGTTCTCGGAGAACAATCCACTAAATCCATGCGTTCGTCAGCCATGCAGGATGTCATTTTCAGCGGTACCGACAAATACGAGCCCGTGAACATTGCGGAAGTCTCCCTCACTTTATCCAACGAGGACAGGGCGCTTATGGTAGATTATGATGAGGTGACCGTAACCCGCAGGCTTTACCGTTCCGGTGAAAGTGAGTATCTTCTTAACAAGATGCCCGTCAGGCTCGCCGATATCCGCAGTCTTTTTATGGGGACCGGCATAGGGACGAGCTCCTATTCTATCGTTGAACAGGGCAAGATGGACATGATCTTGAGCTCCAAGCCCGAGGAGCGCCGGTATGTGTTTGAAGAAGCCAGCGGTATCACCCGTTACAAGACAAAAAAGAGGGAAGCTCTTCTAAAGCTTGAACGCACTCGGGAGAACCTTACCAGGATCAGTGACATAACCCAGGAAGTCGAGAGGCAGATCAATTCGATCGAGCGCAAGGCCCGTAAAGCGGAAAGATATAAGGTGCGTTACGATGAGCTTAAGGACCTTGAGATCAGACTGGCCTGCAGGAATTTCAGGGAATTGGGCACGGACGATACTTCGCTGGACGCGGAGAACGGGAGCCTGAGAAAAAGTTCTGAAACGCTCGGTTCGGAGTTGCAAGAGGCCGCCTCTTCCCTTGCCCGCCTCAGGGAAGAGTTTAATACGATCCTGGAGCAGCTGCAAAAATCGCAAAATGAAGTCACGCGCGCCTCGGCTGATATCGACAAGAACAAGCACGTGATAGAGGTCAACACGGAAAGGGGACACGAACTCCGGAAATATATCGAACGACTGGACAGGGAAATAGAAGAAACGACCGAGCGCAGGGAGAGCCTGAGGGTCAGGCTGGAAGGGCTCGAAGCCAGGCTGTCGGAGGTCAGCAGGAAGAGGCAGGACAGGGATGACGCGCTCGCTGCCGCCGAAGAGAATACCGGGAATCTGGCCAAAGAACTCGAGAGACACAAAAGCGAGCTGAAAACTAAGCGGGAAAAGACCGTGGATATAGTTTCCAAACAGACGAAGACGAAAAACATGTTCATTAAGGTGAATGCTGATATCCAGAACGCAAGATCCCGGGAAAAAAGACTGAAACTGGAAAGGGACAGCGTGCAGGCCGAAAAGGACAATGCCTCGGAGGAATTGAAACAGGCGGAGGAGAGAGCCGAGGCCGCGGGGAGGGAGCTGGAAAGAAGGAAAGATGAATTTCACGCTTTCAGCGAGGAATACATGTCGAAGCAGCAGAGACTGTCCGTGCTGAACACCGAAAAACGCGAAAAGGAAAAACGCCTGAATGAAATAAGACCGCGGCGCCAGTTTCTCGAAAGACTCCTTTTGGAGCGGGAAGGCATAAACGAGAGCGTCAAGGAGATCATGAAGCGCGCCGAGGCCGGCGATCCGCGCTTCTCGGGGGTTCACGGCATCCTTTCGGAGCTTATCAATGTCCGCAAGGATTATGAGGAATCGATGGAATCCGTCCTGGGGGATATAACCCAGGCCATTGTCGTGGAAAGCCGGGAAGTCGCGGCCAGGATCATCGGTTATCTTGCTGAAAATTCGATGGGCAGCGTGAATTTCATAATCCTGGAAGAGCTTAAAAGCTTGTTGAAAAATAAAGACAAGTCCGCTATCACGAAAGGGACCCTGGACGATGTTACGCACGTTCTTGTCGCCAAAGAGCCGTACAGTTCAGCCCTGCGTGTTTTGCTTCACGATACTTTCGTCACGGTCTCCTCGGAAGCGGCCCGCATATTCGTGGATGATAATGATGATTTCAGCGGCCGCATCGTGGGAGAGAAAGGCGAGATCTATCAGAAGGGAGTTCGCCGCAGCAGGAATTATTCGACAAAGGAAATAATACCCCTGTTCGGCCGGCAGGAAAAACTTGATGAGATGCGCCGGGAAGAAGAGCGCCTCACGGGCGAAATGGAGAATATAGACGCCGGCATCGCGGAGATAGAAAAATGGCTGAAGGATTCCACCGCTAAAAAGGAGAGACTTGAAACCGAGCTTCGGGAAAAGCAGGTTGAGTTCGCGGACATCTCTTCCAAAAAGATCGCCGTTATGGATAAATTTAATTCGCTTGCCGACGAGCTTCTTTTGCTTGAAACCGAGATCGAGGAAGAGAACGATGCCATCAGGCAGCTGCAGGACGAAAAGGAGCGGATCGACAAGGTCCTGGAGGAGCTGGAGGCCGAGAACGCCAACCTTCAGCAGGCAGTAGAAGAGGCGCAGAAGGGTATCCAGGATTGCAGCCGCATGAGAGAAGAAACGCTTTTCTGCATGTCTGATATAAAGGCAGAGCTTTTCGCCTTCCGCAAAGAAGAGGAAAATCTGGCCGAAAACCTGAACAGGGAAACGGATTCCTCTCAGCGGGTGAACCGGGAAGTGGGTATCAAAAGGGATCAGATAAATGAGAGCAGCGAGCGCATAAAGACCCTGGAAGCGGAAACAAAGGTTCTCGAGCAGCGGAACCTTGAATATAGCGCGCTGGTGGAGGCAAAGAACGGGGAGATCTCCGAAAAAAGCCGGCGGAAAAGCGAGCTTACCCTGACAATACGTCGCGAAGAAGAAAAGGTAAAGGAGAGAGAACGGGAGCTTGAGATCGCCAGGAATAAGATAAGGGACCTTGATGTCAGGGAAAAGGAGCTGGAGTACAAGCGCAGCGCTCTTGTGGAAAAGATGCTTAATGCCTACAAGGTCAATATCGCTGAACTTGACATGGAGATCGACGAGAATACGGATTGGGGCCAGACCGTCAGGCGTATAGATGAGCTAAAGGAACAGCTGGAAAAGATGGGCGAAGTCAGCCTGGGCGCTGTAGAGGAGCACAAACAGCTTGAAGAGCGCTATCAGTTTCTTACAAAGCAGAGAGAAGACCTTATCAGCGCCAGGGAAGCCCTGATGCAGGCCATTTCCAAGATAAACCGGACCACCCGTAAGATGTTCATGGAAGCGTTTGAGAGTATCAGGAAAGAGTTCAATGACTATTTTCGCATGCTTTTTAACGGAGGCAAAGCCGAGCTTATACTGCAGGATGAGTCCAACGTGCTGGAATGCGGGATCGATATCGTCGTCAGGCCTCCCGGGAAGAAACTGCATAACATCATGCAGCTTTCGGGAGGGGAGAAATCCATGACGGCGATCGCGCTGATCTTTGCCATATTCAAGGTCACCCCGAGCCCCTTTTGCGTGCTGGACGAGATAGACGCGGCTCTCGATGAATCCAATATCGTGCGGTTCTGCCGGGTACTGCAGGAATTTCTCAAACTGTCCCAGTTTATCATCGTGACCCACAGCAGGATGACGGTCCAGCTGGCGGACGTGCTTTACGGCATAACCATGGAAGAAAAAGGCGTATCAAAGGTCGTTTCCGTGAAGTTCTCGGAAGAAAAAGAGGTGTCTGACAAGGAAGCCGTTCCGGCAGCGGCGTGACAGGATCAATGCTTCTTTTTTTTGTTTCCCTTTTTCTTTTTTATCCCACCCTTTGTGGCCGGCTCCTGTTCTATTTCCGGGCAATATGCGCAGGTCCTGTTTTTACCGGCATGTTTTGCGTGATAGAGCGCCGCGTCGGCCTTACGGATAAGCTCGTTCTTTTTCTTGCCGTCATACGGGAAAACAGCCAGTCCGAGGCTTATCGTAAGCTTGAGTTTATCCGGTACGGAATCATCGCGCTTAAAGGATCTTTCCACCTCGCACCGCAGCCGTTCCGCGATGACCCTTGCCGTATCTTGTTCTGTATTTAACATGATGATGCAGAACTCTTCGCCGCCGTAACGGCAGGCAAAATCGCTTTTCCGCGAATAGCGGTCCAGCGTGTCGGCCACCCTTTTTATGGCCCGGTCCCCCTCCTGATGCCCGAGGGTATCGTTATAAACCTTGAAATTGTCGATATCTATCATAAGGAGCGTCAGGCATATCTTTACGTCGGATGCTATTTTCAGTTGCTCTTCAAGCGTCTTGTCGAAATATCGCGTGTTCCACAGTCCCGTCAGCCAGTCCGTTCTGGAAAGATGGACGGTTTTTTCATAAAGGCGGGAGTTTTCGATCGCCAGGGCCGCGTGATCAGCGAACATGTTCAGGATACGGACACTGTCTTTCGTTATGGGATCCCGCGAATAGAGGTTGTCTACGAGTATTGCCCCGAGAGTCTGGTCCCTGGTCTTTAGAGGGACCGTGACGAAAAGCTGCGTGTTCAGCAGGTTTTTTATATCGTCGTTGACCATGGACCTGGCTTTTTCGGTATTGATCTCGAACGGCATCCCCTCCAGTATAGTAAGGGCAAGTATGCCCATGTCCTCGCGCAGGGGAATGGTGATACCTTTTACGACGCTGTTCAGCTTGGACTCCGGGTCCTTTCTGAATTTTTCATATGCACTTATCAAGTTCTGCAGCGGCAGTTTTTGCTTGTCCAGATGATGCCAGATCTTGTCCGCTTCTTCGGCCGAATGCGGCCCGATGGCCATCCTGCCCTCGAGAGTCTGGTTTTCCCTGTTGACAAGAAAGAACATGGCCCTGTCAAACCCGAGCCCTTCGTGGGAGGTAAGCGCGGTGAGTATGGTATAGATGACCTGGTCAAGCTCCAGAGACTGCATCATGGCATTGGTGATCTCCGAAAGCATCACCAGTTCATTTTTTGTCTTCTCAAAAAGTCTTTCGACCTCGAGTTTTGTTAATTTATCCTTTTTCATTTTATCTGTCCCTGCCATATGAAAAGTGTATAACATTAACCGGTTAAAGTCAATATTTTCAGGGGGTTATACAAAACCATAAAATTCAGATCATTCTGAATGTAATTAAGTTATAAAAAAGTTAGAAGTCTCCGTTGACAAGCGTTTACTATAATGTTATAGTAATAATACTTAGCTTTGTTAGAAGAAAAAATACCTACTTTTTGGAAGGAAAAACATGTTTCATGCGGGCAGCAAAAGGAAACATATATTTCGGTGTGTAGCTTTAATCACGGTAATATGTTTTATTGCCTACGATATTGCGTGGGCATATCCCGCCGATGGCCGTTCCCGCACTGATACTCTCGCCCAGGAGACCCTGTTCAGCTCGTCCGATAAAGCTGAGTCTTTCGCCAGGGTAGAGGCGGAATATATCGCGGTCAGCATAAGAAAGCGTTTTGAGAAGGAACCTTTGGCCGGGGTCGAGGATGTGTTCAGATACCTGTTTGACGTTGGCCCGAAATTCGGGATCGATGTCAAGAAACCGGAAGGCGGCGGCGTAAAAGGACAATTTTTTGCGTATATTTCCTCCGATGTTATATTTCGTTTTTTTAACCCGAGGATGCGGAATCTCTCCCTTCCCGCCGATGATCTTGTCGTTTTCCGCGAATATCCCATCAATGATTACCTCAGTTTCCAGCTATTGAGAACAGAGAACAGAGAACAAATAGAAGGTATCCTGGCATCCAGAGCTTTTGAGAAGATGAAAAGTTTATGCGGGATACGCCCTGTATTAAATCCTGAGCAGGAAAAATATTCCAGATATCATCATGTTATGAGGGTTACCGAGGCCGCAAAAAGGTTAGCCAGTGTCGTGAATGGCAGGGGGAGGGAAATAAGCGGGATCGAGGTCGAGATTTTAGGTTTGTGTCATGACCTGGGCAGCGCCCCTTTTGCAAAAAACGGAAAAAGAGCATTAAAAAAAGCAGGTTTTAACTTTGATGAAACCGAGGCTATAAAAGAATCGATCAGAACTTCCGGGTTGAACTTGTCCGATAGGACGCTGAAAGACTTATTGAACATGCAGGACGGGAAGTATGGAGAAATATCCGATGAAGCGAGGATATTGATCATGGCGGACCGTCTCGTTGACTACATAGAGGACATAGTTTTTGCGATCCAGCTGGATGTTTTAAGCCCCGATGATGTGCCCGAAGAGATATTAAAGGCCTTTTCGATCTCAAGTATGGACGATCTGCTTGAGGAGGCTGAAACAGATTTTGATAAAGCTGTTCTGCGCATAGTTTTTGATTTTATTGAAAAGGATACAGTTGATATAGAAAAGCTGGAAATAAAACAGGGCATTTTACCCGACGAGGATCAGTATATACGGGACTTTTTAAGGCCGAAAATATGGATCCCGATCGACCAGGGACTGGTCACAAGGGAAGTCGACGTCTTTTCGGTAGTGAAAAATGCTTTAAAGCTGTTTAAGAAGGAATATGAGACAAGCGCAAAGCTTATCAGCGAGCATGAATATGTGTTAAAAAGGATAACGGAGACTTCCGATGCGGAAATGGTGGAAATAGCCTCAAGGGTCGACGAGGAAGAAGTCGGGAGAGATCTTCCGGCAGGATCCATTCTTGAAGGATACAAAACAGTCCTGAGAAAGTTCGAAGAAAAGCCTTTCAAGGGAAAGGGTTTCCAAAAAGAACGGGAAAGGTATGCCGGAAGGTCCTTTTCATATACCACGGTGAAATCCGAACTGGACGGGCTGGTCAAGCTCGGGATACTTGAAACCGATAGGTCAAAAAAGACGTATGAATATCGGCTCAAGAAGGTATTCGTAAGAGGCCCTCCATCGCTTGTCAGGGGGATCAGATCTTTGCTGAAGGGACTTTCCGCCAGACCAAAAGCAGGGGAGCTTGCCCCGGCCCGGAAAAGCGTCCAGGAATTGATCGTAAATACCGGTATAGATGAAACAGCGGAGGCCGCCCGCCGCCGCTATGAAAGCGGCATGTTCGATCCCGTTATCCGGACCGTCCTTACGTTCTGGCCCGATCGGGACCTTACTTCCGAGGAGAAGGATGCCGTCGAAGCGCTTTTGCCCCTTGAGGACCAGAAAAAATACTTTGAACAGGCGATCGGCCTGCTTTATCACAAGGATCTCAGGGGCAGGAGATTATATCTTGGAAAACTGGCCGGTTTTCTTGCGGGTGTCCGGGGAATCGAAGAAGGAAAGCGCGAAGACCATTTTGATGACGGGGACGGGGAATTTTTCGAAACAGGGATGGACGAGGCGCCCCGAAGGGCCGGGGAAAGATCCGCGACCGAGGCGAAGGCGGTCCGGCAAGCGCTTGAACGCCTGCCGTCCGGCCTGCACTGGGTCTCCGGTTTATTTTACGGCTATTGGCCGGCTTATTTTAAAGTTTTCAGCGCTCCGGGATTGACCCATAGGGATGCTCTGGCGCTCCTGAAAAAGGGAAAGGAGACCTTTTTCGGGCTGTTGCCCGAAAAGGCGCGCCTGTCTTTGCTCCGCGATTATGAACACCTGGTAGAGCAGATCGCCGGTCCGCTCCGCGGGACAGCCATGGAAGACCTGATCTTTGTGAATTTTATCGCGGGACTCTGGCGGGACATTCTACGTACCAGAGGGGATAGGCGGGAAAGTCAGGAGGCCCTCGTTACCGGGCTCTATTATAACCTCGGGATGCCTTTGGGTGAAATCGTCGAGTTGACCCGGCAAAAGAAAAGTAATGTTATTTCGATCCTGAGCAGGATCGGACGCATCCTGCACCGGTCGTTATCCCCGCAGGCGCGCACCGCCATGATACGCGAGGGCATCGATCAGGTGTGCATGGTCAGGTTCAGGAGCCATGTTGTTATCTGCACGGAGGACAGGTTAGGCGCGATAGTCGACGGAGTCACGGGCAAAATAGGGGAAAGGATGGAGAGAGTGAGCAGTCTTGCCCCCGAGGAACAAAAGAAGAAGCTCCGGAGATTTAACAGATGGTTTTGGGCCCATCGCATCAGCGGCGCCTATATCGGAAATGACGGCAGAATAAAACTGCCCCGGGACTTTTCCGAGCATTTCAAGGGAACCGAATCGGTCATTCTGATCGCGGATCCCGGACAAAAAATAATCGAAATATGGCCCCGGCAGAATATTTCCAGAAGAGTGGATCTTTCCGGGGGCGAGGTATCGGCGGCCGGAGCATTAAGAACGCTTGCGCGTAACGGGCGGGAATTCCGTGATCTCTCTTTCTCAAAAGAACGGTTCAGGCCAAAGCGCGAAGGGATCGGGATAGAAAAGCTTTCTCCCGAGATCATAACGGGTGAACTGGACACACTTGCTGCCCTGGGGATCCTGGAATCCGACGCCTCCCGGGTGCCGCATAGATACGTCATGGCCGAGGTGTGGAAAAGAGCCCCTCCGGAACAGTTCAGGTTAATGGAACTGCTGCTGGAAGGACTGGCGGACTGTCCCGATAAAGAACAGCTGGAAGATATCAAGCGCATCGCGGATTTTATCGGGAGCGTTTATGGCTGGGAGCTGATGAACGGCGTGACGACAACTGAGCGGTTCACTGCCCCGCGGCTGGAAAAACTGGAAGAAGACATTTTTTCTTTATATGACGGCGGATACCTGGAAGGGCCTCCGAGGCTTATCCAGCTTTTGAAGGGGCATGCCGCATACGATGCGGACATGGCGGAAAAAATAGCCCGAAGATGCGGGTATGATGAAAAAAGAGCCGCGCTTTACAGGGTGATCGCGGCCGCGCATGATCTGGGTAAGGCGAAAACCGGGAAGAACCTGGCGCTTCACTATAGCGCCAGGAATTTGGCGCAGATGACGGATAACGAGAAGAAAAGGATCCATGACCATACCGGGGATTCGCTTGCGGTCCTTAAGAAAAGCGGTATTCGGCTGCCGCCGGAAGCCATCCTGACCATAGCCGTGAATCATGAACCCAGATTAAGAGAGACCCTCAAAAAAGTTAACCGGCAACTTGGCATAAGAGTGAATCTTTTTTCGGTGGCCGACGCGTTCTGCGCCCTCACCGAACGCCGCTTATATCCGCGGACAATTATCATACACAATGAAGCGGATGTCAAAGGCTGGCTGAAGATCATGAAATTCCGCGGGTTTCTTGACGAAGACACGTTTAAAAAGATCCAGCCCCTGCTTGCAGAAACCATCGCAAGCAGGAAAGATTTCGCGCTTGACGATCTTGACGATAAGGGCCAGCAGGATGTCTACAGCAGGATATTCAGGGAATTATCGGTGTGGAGGATCCCGGCCCATGTGTTTCCCAAGTCGCTGACCTATTCCTGGGAGGAAGAAAGAACAGCCGATTTTTACGTCGGCTTGCAGGGATTCATAAAACAAGGGTTGCCCGGGAAGTTTGACGGTAAAGCGCGGTCGGTCATGGGAAGATTTATCCTGGCGGTCATCATTTCCACCCTTAAAGACAAATATCCGAAGATCATGCTCCCGCGGGCGATGCAGAACCTGAGCGAACTGCTGGTGCTGGATCCGTCCGGAGCGGAGGGCATGGACCTTGCCAGGGAGCATGCCGGCCAGTTCAACCGCAGTGTCGGGCAAAAAGAAGCAGCGGAGGACATATTGAAGCTGCTTAAAGAAATGAGGAAACAGATCAAACGAAGGGGGGTCGTTCATCCGGTGCCGCTGGATGAGGCGATAAAAAAAGCCGAAATCCTGCTTCCCGAAAACGGCAGAACGTTTTATTCATTCCTGCTGCCCTTTGTGTTCGGGATGGTCAGCTGGATGGCAAGGATATTCGTCATTTTAACGCTTTGTTTCTTCCTGCTTTTGGCGCCGATCGCGGCCACGGCCGGTACGGGAAAATATACACCGATCACCTCTACCATGGCATCAGAAGAGGCAATAGACGCGAATTACCTTACCAGGACGTATGATGACGGCACGGTGGCTTCCTTTTGTCTGGACGGGATCGATGAATACATAAACAGCAGGCATGACACGGACGGGACGATCTGGACTTTCGCGTATGACGGCTCCTGGAACCTTACCGAGTTTATAACGTATTACCCCGACGGCAGCGTGGAAAAGGTCGATCCGGTCCAGGAGATCATCGAGGAGTGGACGCCGGGCTGGACGTTCGCCCGCGGCGCGAATTATTGGGAAAAATACGGATATGATATAGGAGACGGCGTGAACGGCGAGCCGTACGAAGGCATAGCGACGAAAAAGAGCGCGCTTTACCAGGAACTTAACCGGTGGAAGGGCGGCTATCTGCGGGTATTTCTTTTCTGTGACTTAAGGTCCGGTGTCGTCTTTGACGGCGGCGGCGCCCCCATATCCTTTTCCGCCCACGTGTATGAGGATATGGACGCGCTCATGGACGCCGCGAACGCCCTGGGCATAAAACTCATTCCCACCCTGTTCGACTACACGCTGGCCGACGGCGTGGACATGGAAGGGCCGAATCCCGTGGGCGAATACCCTGAACTCATAACCGATCCCGTGAAAAAGGCCGCCTTGATAAATCTGATGGCGCAGTTCGTAAATCAGTATTCGCTCCGGCGCGAGATCGTCGAGTGGGACATCATAAACGAACCGATAGAGATCGTGTGGGCGGCGACCGCCACCCTCCCGGAGGTACAGTCTTTCGTGGCGGATCTTGCCGACATGATCCATATTCAGGACCCGGGTTCGGTGGTCACGGTCGGGGCCCAGAACAAGGACACGGTGCTGAACTGGAACGCTCTCGGCCTGGATAAGTACGGGATCCATTATTATGATTACATGGGGGCTCTTCAGCCTCCCAGCGGGCTGGACGGGCCGTTCTCTTTTACCGAGCTCGAGCCGACGAATATTTCCGTAAAAATGGATTCGGTGTACAATGCCGGTGCGGAAGGAGCGCTTTTCTGGCAGGACGATACGGGATTCACGATAACCGATCCCCAGGCGGATACCATACAGCACTGGAACATGTCGGCGGAAGTCAAACCGTTCGCGCCCGAGATCATAGACGTGATCGCCGCCGGCGGCAGGACGTTCACCGTGGACTGGGTGCCGTACACCGGCGCCCTGCAGGGATCGGTCACCGGTTACACGATACGGATAGGCACGGATACATTTTTTGTTCCCGGGGCAGGGACATCCTCGTATGCGGTCGATCTGCCCGATCACATGCATTCGGGTGATTATGATCTGAGCATTCGCACGGAAATGCCGGACGGCCAGAAGGACAGCGATTATTCGGAGTCAGTGACGATCTCCGCGGGCTGGTCGCCCTACCAGTGGTACCTTTTTGACAAGGAGAAAAAAGAAAAACGCGGATGCTGCTGCGCCTTCACGACGGAAAACACGGATTTCGATATAGGGAACCTGGTGCCGCTGGTCCTGCTGCTTTCCGCGATATTGATCATGAGGCGAAGGTCCCGAAAGGAAGAAGCGGAGGCCGAGCCTGTGCCCATTCCCCGGGCGCCTCCTTTGCCGCAGATCGGAGAGATGTTCAAGGGCAGGAGAGGGCTCCGGCCGCGCGGTTCCATACTGGAAGGGTTTGATACCCTGTTAAGGGAAGGCTCCTTAAGGAACAGTCCTTTTACCAGAAAGGAATTCCAGGACAGGAGGAAGAAGAGCGGTGAAAAGAGCTTTTCATACAGCACCATATCGTCTGAGCTGGAAGGCATGGCCAGCCTCGGCATACTGCATGTCGACAAAGAGAAAAAACCGTTCATATATGAACTGGCCGAAAGGTATCGCAGGGGGCCGCCCGGGATGTACGGGGGGGCAAGGGTCATACTTGAAAGGCTGTCCGCCGGTCCGGATTATGACCAGCTGGAACGCGCCAGGATACTGCTGGATATAGAAGCGGAGAAAGATGTCCTGTTCTATTACCTGCGCCGGATCCCCGAGATAAACCTTGAACTTATCCGTCTTTCGTCCGAGCGCGCCGGGCTGTCCATAAGGTGGATCTTCGGGGCCCCGGAAGAAGAAAGGGAAGAAAAACTTCGAGTTTGCCTGGGGCGCCTGGAAAAGCTGAGAGAAGAGATGCACGGCGAATTGTTCCGACTTGAAGATCCTTCATATCCGTTATCTATCACGGGCGGGCGTAATTACCGCGAAGAGATCAGGGAAAAGATCGGGCGCGCCATTGAACTTGTAGATATTAAAAATGAGTCCGCCGCGTGCGCTTCGCTTTGCGCCGCTTCGCGCCTTCTTGCCGAGGAGCTTGCCCTGGCATCACGCGCCAGAAAAAGAAGGATGCGGCCGAGAACGTGGTTTGACGCCAGCGCGGGGATGTACAAGGTGCTTAAAGGCAAATACGCGAAACATGCGATATCCGGCGAAAGGGAGGCTTATGTAAGGGAAGTTACGGAGCACGCCTCTAAGCTGACATGGCAGGCGATACGCACGTGCGACAGGGAGACCGACAGTATCCTCGAGGAGATGGACTGGGTGCGCAGGACGGTCTCCGCGGCCAGGGGATCCATCAAGGCCCTGGAGGAGACAAAAGAGGCGGTCGGCCGCCGGAAAGGCTGGAAACGTGCCGCCGGTGCCGAAGAGATCGAGAGAAAAGAACAGATCGTGGAACTTTTAGGCGGCCTTGAGAGTTCGCTCAAAAGGGCCAAGGTCAGGGAAAAGGCGATCGCTTTCAAGGCGTCGGGGTTTGTCAGGGAGCTTCTGGAGATCGAGGAGTACGGAAGCGCGCTGGAGATATTGCGCGTCATAGCCAGTCTCCTGGAAGTCAGGCAGGAAGCGCTTGAGAGCCAGATCGACCGTATACTGACCGGGAGATTAAGCGAGCTCAGATACAGGATACATCACCGCAACAGTTTTAACATATGGAAAGCGGACAGGATACTGGAGTTTCTCGAGAGGGGCAAGAACGATACCGCCCTGGGATGGATACAGGGCATGACCCGGGACAGGAGCCTCAAAGAGCCGGAATTTTACCGCATGAACAACCTTTTGCAGGGAGCACGGCAAGAACTCGAGAAATGGCAGAAAGGCGGAGAATGGGATAAAAATCTTCCGAGAAAATATATCAAGGCGGCAAGAGAACGCCTCAGGCTCACGGAACTCTTGAATTCGTTCATGGAGATCCTGAGGGACCAGTATATAGATGCCCGCCTGAAAGGGGAACCGGCGGAATGCATGGACCGGCTTTTCGTGGAAAATTTCAACCTGTACCTGCAGTTCGCGCGCAAAAACAATATCGGAAGGGGTTCCCCGCGTCTTTTGTGGACGCTTTTCTACCACGCCGCTTTCGTGAGCATGCAAATGCCCGACCCCCGGAAACGTTCCAGGAAGATACCCAATCCCCTGTTCGAAGCCTTTCAGGTCCTTATCCGCGCCCTCGAGGTGGATTCGATACCGTCCCTGGCGGGTTCCTTTGAAAAAATGAGCGTCAAATACGGGAATCTTTATAAGACGCTGCGATCTCTCGGCGATTCGGGATCGGAGAGCCTGGAGTCCCTGAACAAATGGGAATATGCGGAGCTTTTAAGGGCCCTCTCCCTCGATTTCGGCCTGAACGAAGAACAGGAACGCGAGCTTCTGAAGGCTGCGGCTATTCCATCCGAAACAGAGAACCTTACTGATATATCGCGGCTTGAGATTTACTGGCACCAGATGTGGAAAAACTATACAGAGAACGTCCGTCGGAACAGGATAAGCCGCTTTGACCTTGAAAGCTTTGTGGACCTGGTCAAGCTCGCGTATTACCCGCGCAAATGGCCGGGAGAATTCAAGGAACGCTGGGAAGAGCCGTTCGTGAGAGAAATTTCCTCGCTTTCGGCGGCTGAGCTCGCGGAAAGATTCCTGAAATATTTTCAGGAAGGCAGCCGGCGTTACAAGGATCTGAGGAACATGAAATCGTTCAGCTCCGGAGAAGCCGACCTCAGCGATATATACGGAAATCTGCTGGGCCCGCTAAAGATCGGGGTTAACGCCGAAGCCGTCAGAGAGGCCAAAGAAGCGATCTGGATCCTGCGCGAGTGGATCTACAGGCACTGGGATGATACGCCGAAGGAAATGTCATGCGACGTAATGACGCGCTCCGGAAAGAAAGACAAGGGCGAAGAACGTTCCTCGCGGCCTCCCCGCATGGTCAAAAAAGGCAAAGGAAACCTGTGGGGGGTTTTTACGAAAAAGCTTGTCGATGCGGGGTTATGCAGGGAAGAAGAGGCCCGGGAGATCATCCGTTTCGGTATCTTCCGCATCATCAAGGGCGAAACGCCCCGGGTCCTGGAGCAGCCGAGACAGGTCATGGAGATCTACAGGCAATCGCTTTCCGAGACGCTGGGCAGAAATATCTCCCGGTCCGAAATACAGACTTACGGGTATTTTCACGAAAAAGTGCACGAGCTCATAACGGACGATCATGTAAAAGCCCTCCTGGGGCGGCTCAGGGGCAGGCTGGGCCAGGAGAAATTCGCGCGTTTTATGAGGCTCTACCAGGACCAGCACGGCGGATATGGAACGGAAGAGGAGTTCGTCGAAGAGCTTGCCGCGGATTATTACAGCGAAAAGGTCATCGGCAATCCCGTCAGGCTGTACGACAGCGGGAACAAAGAACGGGTAAGCCTGAACAGGTTCGACAGGAAGGTTTACGCGGACATAGAAGAGGCCCTGGAGGATATCGCCGGTGAAATAGGAAAACAGTGGGCCCAGTGCCGCGATAATCTTGTTATTTATGAGTTCAATGAGTGGGCGAAAACCGTACCGGACGAGACCCGGAGCATGAGACTGGTAAGGGAACATCTCATGAAGCTTTTGTCGGTCAACAAGGAGAAATACGACATGGTCCCGTTCACCCCCGCCAGGTTCGATCATATCTTCCGCAGGACCATCGGCGGGATACTGGCCGCCGATCAGAAGAAGGAAAAAGATTTCCTGTTCCTTTTTATGCTCACGCTGCAGTTTCCGTTCAGGGACGCGGTCAATTATCTTGAAAGGGCATATCCCTCGGAGTATAAACATTTCATAAAATACGCGCATACGAGAAGCGTGGACGAGAAAGACGGTAAAACATATCCGGAACAGGTCATGCTCTTTATGGAAGCGCACAAAAGGACAGTGCCGGAACAGATCATTTCCGATACAAGCCATCTTTTCCGCAACAGCGTGGTTTCGGTGGAAGGGTTGATACGGTCCAATATAAAGCACCTGGTCAGGCAACACAAGGATGACATATCCCGGGAATCCCACACTGAATTCGGACAGAACTCCGCGGGTCATATTGCCGAGGCGAGATACAGCATTTCCAAGATGGAAGGCAATATGGCGCGACTGACCGTGGAAGACGTCCGCAGCTTTTTAAAAGAGATGAACGGCATAAAAAATGCTCTGGCAAAAGATATAGAAGTGCTTGACGGCATGATCAGTGAGCTTAATGTGCCGGAGGACCAAAAAGAGCCTTATTACGAGGCCAATAAAAGGGCCAAGGACGATCTTCATTCGCTTGAGACGATAATGACCATCCTCAGGGAGGAAATGGATTTTGAGGGGGACACCGTCACGCTGGAACACGTATCCGGGATCCTGCGGCAGCTGGTCGTATCGCAGAGGCTCGACAAGGCGTTCGTTTATCCGCGCATTTCATGGCTGGGAGGGCTTGACCCCGTCTCCGGCGCCAGGATAGACTGCGAAACAAATTCGCGCAGCGAGATCACTTTGAGGGTATACCTTGGCGAGGTCGAGGAGTTCTATCCCGTTCCGGAAAAAACCCGGGATGATTTTGAGAAAAATCGCAATTTCGCGGAAAAATGCCTGGAAGCCCGCCTGAAGATCAACACGTTCGATGAAAACGGAAAATTTGTCGGGACCGAGTATATACCCATGGATTACAAGGCGGTGGGGGGTCTTCATCATCACGATTATGTTTTCGGGGGCGTATTTGAGCCGAAGAGGCCCGGCAGGTATCTGGTTACGGCTGAAGCCCGCGTCACGGGCTACAGGTACAAGGACGCTAAAGGGCGCCTCCGTTACGGGAAGTTTTCCGATGAAGAATCGCTGTGGCGGCCGTCTATCAACTCCAACCGGTCGGGAGATAATCCTTTCGGCGATATCGTTTTCACGGTCCGCGCCGCGGAGGATCAAACCCGGATGCTGCCCGCATTCGCTCTTGCGGGCATCGGCGCGTTAAGTATCTGGGGTATTCTGGGGCTGGCGGGTATTGTGATAGGCAGCCTTCTTATCAGTCACTTTTTGAAAACTCCGTCCGGAGAACAGCCCGCGGAAAAGCCCCGGGAACTCCCCCGGGCCGGCATGGAAAAACTGAAAAAAGAATTTATAGGGTCTTTTGCCGGTAAGAAGGAAATCACCTGGGATCATAAAGGGCACCGGGTGACGGCAACGGTCGAGTATGATGATATATTTAAGGTTTTTGTCGTTGAGCCGGAGGTCTCTTATAGGGATAGCCATCCTGAACTGGATGTGTTGGATATGCCGGTCGCGCAGGCGTTCATAGGCCCGGAGGGTTCATTCGGCCAGATAGAAGCTGAAGTTAAGCTCATAGGCGGAAAGCCGGCGATTTTATTTAATGAAGTGCACCCCTCAAGGGGATATAGGAAACTAAAGCCGAGCCATGTAAGGGATGTATACAGGGCATGGGCGGAAAATGCCATAAAAGAAATAATCAGTGCCGCAAAAAAGGCAGGGATCGGATCGTTCTACGCTTCCGGAAAGGAAAGGATAAGACGGCGGTATAAAAGGCAAAAGATCACGATACCGGAAGTAAATCTGTGGGAAAATTACGAATTCCCGTTCAAGGGCAAAGGATGGAAACCCGTCAGCATCGATTTAGCGGATGAAAAGCAGGCAGAGCTTTGGGAACTGGAATGGGCCGGGCATGATCCTGCCGGACATCCGGGAACAGATAAAACAAAAGAGCCAAAGGCCGCAGCGCCTATCGGCGGGGGGCTGGATGCTAAACAGTTGGGAGAATTCGCCGGGATAGCGACGCCGGAAGGCTTGATCAAATATCTTACGAGTACGGGTCTTTTTTATCAGGTGGATATAATCAGGGAAGCATTAAAGAGGCGTCCGCAAAAACTGGCGGAGTTCGAGGAACTGCTTGCGCGGCAGGATGTCGGAGGGCTGACGCGGCACCCCGCCGCAGAACGGAAAGAACTTATAGGAGGGCCTTTCCGGACCGGTGATACCAGGTATTACGTGGAGGAGGTATCCGATCCGGTCAAAATAAAAGAGACCCTGGATGCATGGTTCGCCCCGGGGAAGGAACGTTATTTTGAAAGACGTAATTGGGAAGGCGCCATGGACGGGAAGATGCATTCCCCCGGATTCCTGGCAAAGCTGCAGTCGGAGAAAGGCGAACTCCTGGGCATGGCGTATTATTACAAGGGCCCGTTCATGTTCCCTGAAGAAGGGGCGCAGGAACTTTATGCGCGGGATGTTTATATCGGCGAGTACATGGAGATCTCGGAAGAATATAGAGAGAGAGGCCTGGGCAAGGTCCTTATCGCGAAGGCCGTTGAAAGGGGTCTGAACGATCCTGATACCAAGGGCAGCGCGGAAGGAATATTCGCGGGGCACCCGGCAGAGGACAGCGAATATGCCGAAGAGGGAAAACAGGCGAAGGATTTCTTTGAAAAACTCGGATTCCGGGAGATCTATTATCCTTCAACGGAGGATCTGCCCGAAGACGAACGGCAAAAGTGCCGTTTCGTTGCAATATCTGAATATATGGCGAAGGATCTGCTCGATAAGGTAAGGATGTCGGTCGAGAAGAAGGCGCCCGCCTATGAACAGCTGACATTATTCCCGCTGCCGGAACCCCAGCCGCGGCCCATCCTTCAGCAGGGGGTCTTATTCTCCGCGGTATCCGCCGACGGGCAGAGGGTTTTACCGCCGCTGGATCCCCTGAAGCAGGCGATAAGGGAGACGACCGGCGCATCCGAGATCGTCAAGATAGATATTTCTTCGACAGACGAAATAATAAACGCGATCAAAAACGGGAAGATCGTCAGTCTCGATCTAAAAGCTCTCTCCAAAGTAAAGAATAAATACGAAGAGTTAAAAGGCCTGTTGATCGATCTTGCGTGGGGTATGTCCGGGGCATTTGGCAGAGAAGACATGCGTTCCGCGGTCCGGGAGGTTTTACAGAACGCTTTTGTGCACGGGAACAGAATGGATCTCGAACGTCCCATATTCATTTATCTGGAGCTCTCCCCCCACGGAAGCGCGAAAGTCATGGACGTATACGATACGGCGTCGAAAGAGGGCGTAGATACGGGGAAAACGATAGGGGCTCATAATGCCCAGCTGTACGGTTACGGGGCCGGTGAAAAGGCCGTCAGGGCCTTGGACGGCGTGGCGTATTATGGAAGACAGGAAATTTACGGTAAAAATCACAGGAATATCGTAGGAACGCGGACTTCCATCGAATTTGAGCCCGTTCCCGGACTGCCCGCCGCCCGTTCGGCGGAAAACACGGAGCGGTTTGCCGCCCGCGCCAGAGAGATCTACATGCAGAAGGACCCGAAGTTCGTCGAGATGATCGAACGCACCGGATTTGATTTTTTCAAAATAGCAGGCAAATTACTTCTTTCTTTAAACACTGCGAAAGATCTTAACCTGGCTTATGAACTTTTAGTGGAAGAATATGAAGAACTTGATCAGCCTTACATGTTTGACGGGTTCCGGCGGTTTACCGCTTTTACGGGCACTATGCATGCAGATCCGGAGGCGAAGGAATTTGTAGCGCTGTTAGGCCGGCTTTTGGCCCTCATAAACATAGAATACGCACGGGAAATAGGTCAGCTGAACCGGATCATAGCGGGGCACGAAAATCCGGATGCGGAAGCGAACAAAAAACCCTTTTATGACCTGGCTTCGGGCACTAATCCCTTTTATTACTTTTTGAATTTTTCCAAGGACCGCAAGTATGTTTTCGTGGACAAGAATCCTTTTGTTATCGCGTATTTGAATCAGGTAAAAGAGGCGCTGCTGGAGACGGACGACGGGATGGAAGTGCTGGAGCAGGACATACTCGACCTGGATCTTGCGCCGGGCAGTGTCGGGACTTTGAGATTATGCAACGTCGCCGTTTATGTTGACGTGAAGGATATTCCCGATGCCTGGTATGAGAAGCTCGGAGAATGGATGGCGCCCGGCGGACAGATCATTATAGAGTTTCCGCCGAGTTCGAAAGCCTACCGGAAGAACAGGCCTATTATACGTAAGCTTAGCAAAAAACTCGTAAAGAAAGGTGGGTGGAGCCTGAAATGGGGCCACTTCGACGGAAAGGATTTCGTGGAAAATGAACCCGGGTTTGAGGAAATACCGGGACTGATAAATGTCAATACCGCTTATGTTTTCACAAAGCCTCCACGTGCCACGGCCTCTTCCGCCAGAGAAACAGCCGTTACCGACGCGAAAATAGCAGCCCTTGAGATCCACCCGGAGATCCCCGGCAGAACGATCGCCGGCGTTGAAGATGCGCTCGGCCCGGTCGATCACCGGTGCATCGTGACCAGGCCTTCGGATGCATATGCCCCCGATCCGGAACGGCTCGCGTCAAAATACGGGATCGGAGAAACGCAGATAAATAAAGGTGATCTTGAAGCGGAATGGGTGGAAACCGTTCTTAAAAATGACGATATTGTTTTCGTGATCACGGGAGGCGCATGGGGCGCCTGCCACCGCCACAGTTTCGATTCCATAATCACTCTTATTGACTCGGAGAAGCGCTCGCGGGACAGGACCGTCCGGGCCGATTTTTATTTCCCGCTCAAATACATATACAGGTTTGACAAGAAGGATGACTACGAGCTCTTCCCGGAGCGCAGGCTCGCCTCCGGTGAACTGGAACACCTCGAGATCTATACGAGCTATCTGAAGGCCTGTGGGATCCCTTATAGCGCGTATCTGTACGGAAAGGAACTTGATTCGAACTGCGATTACCGCGATCCCCAGATAAGGATATTCATAACGGACGAATTGCCTGCCCGCAGCGGCATCACAGCCCGTCCGCCCATTGCCGAATCACCTGAAGATAAATCGCCACCAATGGGCGGAGGGCTGGATGCCGAACATTTGAAAGGGTTCGCCGGAAAAGCCACGGCGCAGGAACTGGTCGAGTATCTCGTGCGCACGGGGCTTCTCTCCCAGGCGGACGTGATCAGGAAAGCTCTGGCGAAGGATCCGAAAAAACTGGCGGAGTTCGAAAAACTGTTCGCGCGGCAACGGGGGGAATCTACCGGCGCTCTGGAACCGGACGGTGTAGAGGTAAGCCCTCTTTTTCCTGTCGTGGACAGGAAACCGGATGTTTTTATCGCCCCGGTAATGGGGAACCTTTTTGTCGAAGGGGACAGGCCCACACTTGCCGGCCGGGTAGTGCGATACATGTATAATTTTCTTATAGAACGACGGAGAGAAAAAAGCGAGCCATCCCGCGAAAGGGCCATGAAGATACTGGAAGAGGGGCGCGCCGTCCGTCAGGGTTTCAGGGAGATCTTGCTCGAAAAGTTCGGCATCGAAGTCCGTTTCAGGCACATAAACGCAGAGTCCGATTATCACTATAACGGGGACACGCGTAACGCGTCAGGTTTCATGCTGTTTTACAACAAATCGACCGGGAAGTACAGGGACCCGGGTGCGGAAGAAGTGCGTGCTTACATAACGTTCAAGCCGGACAGGGCCCCGGAGATCCACGCGCATTTTATCGATCTTACGCAGGAGCTGATAAAGAAGAAGATAGATTTCTCCGCGAAAGCGGCAAGCCCCAACGGCGTCTACGAGCGGCTTGATAACATGATCTTTTACATCGCGAGCTATCACCAGAAAAGAGCGGCGAGGATCATCAGAAGGTATCTCAAGAGGCATGACATCGCCGGGGGCGCTCTTCCCGCGACGGATGCCGATCCCAAGGTGAAGGGATTGTCATGGGCGCGCGATCCTTCAAGAAAAGAGAGCGAAATATGGCGAAAGATATCGGGTTCCAGCAAAAAAGCGAGTTATAACATGATGATAGCGGCCTACGCCGCCGCGGATTACCTGGAGAAACTGGCTTTCAGGCAGGACGAGCTCGGCGACGCGGACGCGGCGCGGGAATTCCGCGCCGAAGCCCTGAGGGTAAGGGCCATTCTGACCGGGAAGGAAGCCGCGCAGCCCAAAATGATGTCCGCCAGACTGCCCCTCAGGCCCGAAGTGCGCATTGACGACGATCTCCTCTGGGGAGGGCTGCGGGAAACGATCTGGCCCCTGGGGACAAGAAGATTGAAAGCGGCATTAAAAAGGGCCTTATCCGAAATATTGGAAGACGTCAAACAGCAGGTTTCCCCGACAAGCAGAAATTTCATCATCAGGGGCATAAGGTATATAGAGAGCGGGGATTACAAAGACGTGTTCAGGGTCGAAGCGGAAGTCGACGACGGACGCAGGATAAAGTTCGGGTGCAGGCTGATAGATGAAGAGAACTATGAAGACATCATGACCGCCCAGGAAAAGGTAGGCCGCGAGATCGACTGGTTCAAGCAGCTCCGCGCGCTTAACGGCGTGGCGATATTCATCAAGAAAAGCTATTATATCGAGGACGACTTCAGTCGCCGGCTTTCAAGGGACCTGGACAAGCAGGATATTTACGGGCTCACTATCGGCGAGTTCGCGGACGGTGTAAGCATCGACAGGATCGACGACCCCGCGGAAAAGGAAAAAGCGTACCGGGAGGCGATCGAGACCATAATCCGCGCGTGGCTTCTTACCGCGGAAAAGGATGAAAGCGGTGAAGCCGTGGGATTCTATATCAGGGACATGAAAGGGCAGAATCTTGTCCTTCAGCACTCGGATGCGCACCTCTCCCCGGTGGTGTACGTGGACCTGGGGCTCGGCACAAAAGGAGCCATGGTCTGGGTGCTGGGCGGGATCCGCGAGATGCTGAAATTTGAACTTGGAATTACCTCCGGAAGCTCAAAGGAGATAGAGTTCCTGAGGGTCATTCCGAGGACCATCGATGAATTTCTGGCGCGGGAAGCCAATATTGACGACAAGAGGAGGGAGTTGATCCTGGATATTTTCCGGGAGATCGAGGAAAGCATTTCCATAATGGAAAAGCACCTGAATGATACGGAATTATTCGGGGAAACGGAGCCGGGACTTCCCATGTTCGGAGAAGAAGAGTGGCGGGAACTTCTCGGGACGGAGGATGCCGGTGCTGCCGGTGATGCTGAATTCGGATTTGCTGCGGCAAGCGACGCGGCGGAAGAGCTTTTGAAGCAGCTGGAGCGGGACCCGCGCCTTAAGCAGCTGGTCGATCGTTCGATCCTTGGTGTCTCGGAAGAGGAACACGATGAGGAAAAATACGACTACATGGCGTCCGGGTATGTCTCGGATATTTTTCAGGACATGTCGGACCCGGACGTTTTTTATAAAGTTTCGCGGATGGATGAGGACGAACAGGGAATAAGATATAACAACGAAGTGAACATCAAGGAAGCTCAGGCCCTGGTGGAGCTGGACAAGCTGGGGGTCCGGGAAGGCATCCCGCGATTGATCACCCTCGGCACGACCCCGAACGGTGCGTTCTGGATGAAGCTTAAAGGGATGGAAGAGGGCGAAGACCTCGCGGCGGGCCGCTGGCAGGAACTCGGGCCCCTTGAAAAGATAGATGTCTTTATCCGCGTGGCGGAGATACTGCACCGCATGCATGAGGCCGGCTGGACCCATAATGACGTGGCCCCGGATAATATTCTTTTCAACAGGGGCGGACAGGTCATGCTGATCGATTTCGGCCTGGCCAGGCCGGAAGGCGAACGTGTCGGCGGGGGGCATGACCGGTTCTCGACCGGCGACAAGGATGCATGCCCGCAGCGCGATATCTACGGCCTGGGAAGGACGATAGAGCACCTGTTCATCGAGGATGAAAGAAGGGATAGCGGCGTTTCCGGGCACGATATCACGGTGAGCGGCCTGGGACTGCTGGTCATGGGCATGACCGCGGGGGATACAGACAGGCGCACGCCGGATAACATGAAAGACGTTATGGACGAACTTGATAAGGTAAGGTCTTTCTTCAAAGCAAGACTGGCGGCCGACGGTGATGCTTCACGGGTCAAACCGGCTGAGGATATGGAAATATTACCCGAGAAAAGGATCATGAGAAGGATGGAGACGGTCCTCCCGGAACTGGTGAACGGCCTGATCACTGCGTGTCACAGGAGAGAAAAGATAGTGCTTGCCGTTGACGAAGAGCTGGCCGGGGGAGAGATAAGGGAACAACTGGGCAGACTGATCGGGGCGCTCAAGGACCGCGCGGGCGGTAACGACCAGCTCGCTTATTTTCTTAAGAATATCGTGATCCGCTACGGCAATGGCAAAAACCTTGCCGCCGGCCTTGAATCGGTAGTGCAGAACGGTGACGGCAGCGTGCGCAGGGAAAATGTCATGATCGTGACGAGCAGCGAAAACCGCGAAAAATATTTCAAGGGATTTGAGGGAAGTTCCACGATAACGGAGATAACGGACAATGGCCTGACGAGCGAGCATTATTATCCGCTGATGGAAGTGGTCCTTTTCACTCTTTTCCGGGCCCTTGCAAGGATGGGGGAACATGGAGATGAAGGGTGGGTGGAATACTGGAGAGAGAAGTTCATAAGCTGCTACAGGACCATAGACAATGCCGCGGACCTTGACGAGGACGCCATATGGGAGATGTGCTGGGACAGGACAGCCGAATGCTACAGAACCACCGTTATTATCAGGCTTATCCCGGGAGCGGTCAAGGTCCCCGACAGAGGCGTGTATAAAAAGATCGAGGAACTCATAGCATCCGCCGCGTAATCCGCTAATTTGTACCGTTTGCGATTTTAAGATTGCAAGTGTCCCCCTTTTTAAGATTGCAAGTGTCCCCCAATTTTTCGAACAAAAAAATTTATCCTGAGAATACGATGAAAAAGAGCATTCGAAGGGTCCCCTGCAAGACTAAACCCGTCCCCTTCATTGGTTCAAGCCCATTTATTTTTTCACAAATCTCCGTGATTACGCTATAATACCTCTCATGAAAACCAGAAGAAAAAGCTTCTCCGGACCTGAAACCGCGGAACTGGAGATCGCCAGAACGCTCAGGAAGAAAAAAAAGACCTTTGCCCTCGCCGAATCCTGCACCGGAGGACTTGTATCCCACCGCCTGACGAACGTGCCCGGCAGTTCCGGGTATTTTGCGGGAGGTGTCGTAGCTTACGCTAACAGCGTCAAAATATCCGTTCTCGGTGTTCCTTCAGAGATAATAAAGAAGCACGGAGCGGTCAGCCGCCAGACCGCCCGGGCCATGGCGGAAGGCGCCAGGCGCGTTTTAAGCGCGGACATGGCGGCGGCGGTCACGGGCGTCGCCGGTCCCGGCGGGGGAAGCCCGGGGAAACCCGTGGGCCTGGCGTACACGGCGTTCATTTCGGGAAAAGTATGTAAAACTAAAAAGGTTTTTTTCAAAGGCAGCCGCCGGCTGATCAAGGAGCGTTTCTCTCAGGCGGTGCTGGAGCTTATCCGGGAGAATATGTAGAAAATGGCTAATGAAGGCGCCTCGCAGAAGATAAGAAGCTTTATCGCCCTGGAACTTTCGGACGAGACCAGAAGCGAGCTTTCAAGGATAATAGATTCACTCAAAGAGGCGGACGCTGACGTCAAGTGGGTCCGGCCGGGGTCCGTACATCTCACGTTGAAGTTCCTCGGGCATGTCCCGGAAGAGAAGATCGGCGCTCTTGCGCAAAGATTAAAGGAAATAGCGCGGTCGGCATCGCCGTTCGAGATCGCGCTGGGCGGTATCGGCGTCTTTCCCGGATGGAACCATCCCAGGGTGCTGTGGGTAGGGGTGGGAGAAGGCGATGATCAAGTAAAAGACCTTGCATCCCGCGCGGAAGAGGCCATGGCCCTTGAGGGCTTCGAGAAAGAGAAGAGGGCCTTCAGCTCGCACCTTACTCTTGGAAGAGTGAGAAGAGCGAAGAATAAAGATGAGCTGGAAAGACTGGCCCGCTCGATAAAGGTCAAGCCCGCGCGCACCTCCGTCTCCAGGATAGTGCTTTTCAAGTCGGTCCTTACCCCGAAGGGCGCTGTTTACTCACCACTGGCCATTGCGGAACTTGCCGGGTAGATCCGGCTATCCGCGGATTTTCTACCGGCCGGCTGAAAGAAAAAAGCCGTGCCGCGTGTCTTATATACCGGGGCTTCTCTTCTGCCGGTGTCCGGAAAAGACGGATTTTTCCGAACTTGCCTTATAAGTAAAATATTGTATAATTAAAGCTTTACAAAGAATAAATCATGTTTGTATAATAAAGCAGGCAATATAAATTATTAAAATAAAACGGAGGCGAATCATGATAAAAAAAGGGAAAAGCAGATCCGGCGGCGAAAAAAATACTGCTGAAAAAACGGATGTAAAAAGCACGGCTAAAAGGAATGCATTGGAGCTGGCGCTTGATAAGATCCATAAGGATTTCGGCGAAGGCGCGATAATGAAGATGGGGAAAGGGTATAATACCGAGGTGGAGTCGATATCCACCGGATCGATCGGCCTGGATATAGCGCTGGGGACGAACGGCGTGCCCCGCGGAAGGGTCATCGAGATATTCGGACCCGAAGCCAGCGGGAAGACCACGCTTACCCTGAACATACTTGCCAGCGCGCAGAAAACCGGCGGCGAAGCGGCTTTCATAGACGCCGAGCACGCATTTGATCCGGTTTACGCTAAAAAGATCGGCGTCAATCTGGATAATCTGCTGATATCCCAGCCCGATAACGGGGAACAGGCGCTGGATATCGCGGAAACCCTGGTCCGCAGCAACGCCGTTGATGTCATCGTCATAGATTCGGTTGCGGCTCTTACCCCCAGGAAGGAGATAGAGGGCGAGATGGGGGAACCCCACATGGGCCTGCAGGCCCGGCTCATGAGCCAGGCGCTCAGGAAACTTACCGGCGTCATAAGCAAGTCGAAGACCTGCGTTATTTTCATTAATCAGATGAGGATGAAAATAGGCATCATGTTCGGCAACCCGGAGACCACCACCGGAGGTAACGCCCTGAAGTTCTATTCATCGGTGCGGATCGACCTGAGGCGCATAGCGTCCCTCAAGAAGGGCGACAAGGTCATAGGCAGCCGTGTCAGGGCGAAAGTCGTCAAGAACAAGCTCGCCCCGCCGTTCAAGCAGGCGGAGTTCGACATCATGTTCGACGAGGGGATATCCCGGTCCTCGAGCATCATCGATATGGCGGAGGAAGTCGGGGTTATCAAGAAGACCGGCACGTGGCTCTCCTTCGGCGACGAGAAGATCGGACAGGGGAAAGAGAACGCGCGGCTGCATCTGAAGGAAAATCCCGGTTTGCTGAAGAAGATCGAAACCGAAGTAAAAAAAGCCCTGATAAACATCGCGCAATGACCATGACATCCGGCGAGATAAGAGAGAGATTCCTCGATTTTTTCAGGACGAGAGGTCACACCGTCGTCCGGAGCGACCTTCTTGTCCCGAAGGGCGACCCCACGCTTTTATTCACCGGCGCCGGGATGAACCAGTTCAAGGAACAGTTCATGGGCAAGAACATCACCTTTCGGCGCGCGGCTTCCTGCCAGAAATGCCTGCGGACAGCGGACCTGGAGAACGTGGGAAAAACTCCCCGGCACCATACTTTTTTCGAGATGCTGGGGAATTTTTCATTCGGCGATTATTTCAAGAAGGAAGCCATCGGGTGGGGCTGGGAGTTCATGACCGGGGAGATGGGTCTTCCCGAAGAGCGGCTGTGGGTATCCGTTTACGAGGATGACGATGAATCGTATGACATATGGCTCAATGAGATAAAGGTGCCGGCGGAGAAGATAGTCAGGCTCGGAGCGCATGATAATTTCTGGCCGGCCGACGCCCCGACCCAGGGGCCGAACGGGCCGTGCGGCCCGTGTTCCGAGATTTTCTACGACTGGGGCGAGGACAAGGGGTGCGGGAAAAAGACCTGCGATCCTTCATGCGAATGCGGAAGGTTTGTGGAAGTGTGGAACCTCGTGTTCACCGAGTTTGACAGGAAGCCCGACGGGGCGCTGGAGCCGCTCCCCAACAAGAACATAGACACCGGCATGGGGCTGGAGCGGATGGCGTCGGTGATGCAGGGCGTCATGACAAACTTCGAGACGGACCTTTTTATTCCGATCGTCGATCGGATAAAGCAGACACTGGGCGGTGCCGGTAAAAAGATGCCGGTCGAGGATATTTATCTTATGGCCGATCACGTCAGGGCGGCGGTGTTCGCGGTAGCTGACGGTGTCTCGCCGTCCAATGAAAAGCGGGGATACGTTATAAGAAAACTTATCAGGAGGGCTTACCTGAAAGGCGGCAGAAAGGGGCCTTTTTTATATAATGTTGTCCCGACGGTTACGAGGATGATGAAAGACGTGTACCCCGAGCTGGAGGAAAAAAGAGAACATATAAGCGCGATAGTGGAAGAAGAAGAAAAAAGGTTCAGCGATACGCTGGAAGCGGCCGTGCCGGTCCTTGAAAGCATGGTGGCATCCGACGCCGGCGCCTCCGGGGAATTGAAACTGGAAGGAAATGATATATTTAAGCTGGTGGATACCTACGGCCTGCCCCTTGACGTGATCGAGGAAGAAGCGGCTAAAAGAGGGATCGACCTTGACATAAAGGGATTCGGGCGGCTGATGGAAAAAAGAAGAGAAGAATCTCGTGCGAGCAGTGACATCTCCGGTGAATTTATTTTTCAGCCGGACCGTTTTACCGACGCCCCAAAGCCGTCTTTTTCGGACGATCTGCCGCTGGAAGCGGAACTGGAATTCATACTGACCGGGGACAGGGCATCCGATGAAGTCCGTGAGGGGGAGTATGCCGAAGTCATAACTTCCCCCCAGAGCTCGAAGTTCTATGCCGAAGCCGGCGGGCAGGTGGGGGATACCGGCGCCATCCTCAAGCCGGGCGGACAGATGGACATCACGAACACCTTCGAGGTGGACGGCAGGAAGGTCCTTCATGTCGTTGTAAGGAAGGGATCCTTCAGGAAAAAGGACAGGGTCACCCTTGACCTTGACTCGGCGAAGAAGGAAAGAACGGCGAGAAATCATACCGCCACCCATCTTCTGCAGGCCGCGCTCCGGCAGGTTCTGGGAGAGCACGTGAAACAGTCAGGTTCCCTCGTGGACGATAAAAGATTAAGGTTCGATTTCACGCACATGAGGAAACTCTCGGACAGGGAACTGAGGAAAGTGGAAGATATCGTCAACGCCTGGATAGGCAAAGGCATCCCGGTGTCCAGCCGGACCAAAGAGCTTAAAGAGGCAAAGGAAGAAGGGGCGCTTTCGTTCTTCGGCGAAAAATACGCCGATACGGTCCGTGTCGTGTCGGTGGGCGAGAAGTCAAAAGAACTTTGCGGCGGGACCCACGTGGATAATACCGGGGATATCGAGATAATGAAAATAACCGGAGAGAGTTCCGTGGCCAGCGGTGTCAGGCGAATAGAAGCGGTAACCGGCGAGAATGCCCGCCGGTGGCTTAAGGAGACGTTAAAGGGCCTTCTTGACGATTTGAAGGCGGCAGCCGGCGGCGCCGAACCGGAGCTGAAAGAGGAAGTGAAGCGCGATATCGATGGTATAGTCGGCGGCAGGCTCGCCATAGACGCGGATGTCATGCGCGGGTTTGACGAAAAGATAAGACCGGAGCTTTTAAAGGCACGCGAACGCTTGGAGAGGACCGCGAAAAAGCTTAAGAAGGAAAAAGAAGCCGGGGTTTTCAGCGGCGTGAAAAAGGAATTGGACAAACTTGCCGACAGCCCGGCCGTGCTCGGCAGGATAAATTTTGTTTCAGCCGTCCTGGAAGGCCTGGACATGGCGCTGCTCAGGAAAGCCGCGGGGTATCTTGAACAGAAGGTGCGGTCGGGCGTGATACTGCTGGGCTCGAGCACCGGCGGCAAGGCATACATGATATGCGCCGTGACTTCCGATCTTACGGAGGCCGGCGTGGACGCGCGGGAGATAATGAACTCCATAGCCGGCGAGATCAACGGCTCCGGCGGAGGGAAGGCGACGTTCGCCCAGGCCGGCGGGAAAAAAGCGGAAGGGATCCGGGCCGCCGTGGAAAAGGCCAGAAGTATCATTGAAAAGAGGGGTTAGCATGCGAAGCGTCAAGGTAGGAAGCAAGATGTTCAATAACCTGGTCAACAGGCATGACCAGGGTAAAAAGCGCCTTCAGCAGAAAGTCGCCGGGATCATAGAAAAGGTGCGGGCCGAAGGGGACAATGCCCTGATAAAGTTCACGAAGAAGTTCGATAAAATCGATATCAAGCGGAAGGACCTCCGGGTGACCGAAGCTGAGATCAGCGGCGCGTATCAGGACATAAAACCCGAGATCGTCAACACCCTGAAGACGATCATAAGGAACATGAACAAGTTTTACACGAACCAGGCGCCCAAATCGTGGACGATACGGCAGGAATCCGGCGTCGAGCTCGCGGAAAAATTCGCCCCGATAGAAGAAGTGGGAGTGTATGTCCCCAGCGGGACAGTCCCCCTTGTATCGAGCGTTTACATGACCGTCCTGCCCGCCAGGATCGCCGGCGTGAAAAAGATCGTGATGGTATCTCCCCCGAACAGATATGGAAGCATCGATCCTCATATACTGGTGGTGGCGAACCTTCTCAAGGTCGATGAGATATATAAGGTCGGCGGAGCTCAGGCGATAGCCGCGCTGGCTTTCGGGACGAAAACGGTGCCGAAGGTGGCCAAGATAGTCGGCCCCGGCAACGAGTATGTTACAGAGGCGAAGCGCCAGGTATTCGGTTATTGCGACATAGATATGCTGGCCGGGCCGAGCGAGGTGCTGATAATAGCCAATAAGCACGCGAACCTCGATTATCTTAAAAAAGATCTCATGGCCCAGGCGGAACACCACAAGGGCCTGTCCATTCTCGTCACGCCGTCCAGGGGGGTATTTAACGCCCTGCACAAGGATCCGGAGGTGAGAGGATATATTATCAAGGTCAAGAACCTTGATGAGGCGGCGGAAGTGTCCAATATGATCGCTCCGGAGCACCTGCAGCTCATGGTGAAATCGCCCAAGAGGGTGCTGAAGAACATCACCAACGCCGGGGCCATTTTCCTCGGGCAGTACACGCCCGTGGCCATCGGCGATTATATCGCCGGGCCAAGCCATGTCCTGCCTACCGGCGGGACGGCGCGGTATTCTTCCGGCCTGAACTTGAGAAGTTTTATGAAAAGCTCGCATATAATTTCCTATTCGCGCAAGGCCCTTTGCGCATCGGCGGCCTGGGCGCGTGAACTCACGGAGCTTGAAAAGCTGGAGAAACACTGGGAATCGATCAAGGTAAGATGTGAATAATAGACGGGAGGAGAGATGGGTATATTCGCAAAGAAGCAGGGGAAGGCCAGAAAGACCAGATACGAAAGAAAATCCAAAGAGACGCAGATAGAGATACCCGGGCTGAACATCGACGGTACGGGAAAGACCAGGATATCCACGTCAATCGGGTTTCTGGACCACATGCTTACGCTTTTTGCATATCACGGTTATTTTGACCTGGACCTCAGGGCCACCGGCGACACGCACGTTGACAAGCATCACCTCAACGAGGATATAGGGATCGCGCTGGGGGAGGCCTTCAAGAAAGCGCTGGGCGACTGCAAGGGCATAACAAGGATAGCTTCGGCGGACGTTCCCATGGACATGGTGAGCGCAAACGTCTTGGTGGATCTTTCCAACCGGGCCGCATTCAAGTTCAAGTTGAGAAGCTTTGGAAAGGCCGGGATACCGGATACGGAAGGGTACTCCCTCGATCTTGCCGAGGATCTGCTGCGGAGTTTCGCGAAAAAACTCAGCATGAACCTGCATATTGAGATAGCCGGGGAAGGGGATATGCACCACTATCTCGAGGCGGTCTTCAAGGCCCTGGGGATAGCGCTGGATAAGGCGACCAGTATCGATCCGCGCAGGACCGAGGAAGTCCCGTCAAGCAAGGGAATACTATGATCGGCATTGTGGATTACGGTTCGGGAAATCTGCGCAGCGTCTTTAACGCTTTCCGCTATCTCGGACAGGATGTCAGGATATGCGAAAGTCCGGATGATCTCGGCCGCGCCGACAGGATCGTGCTTCCGGGTGTCGGGTCGTCCGGGGACGCGATGGAAGGGCTTGCGCGAAGGGATCTTGCGGGGCCGCTGGCGGATTTCATAAAAAGCGGCAGGCCGTTCCTGGGGATATGCCTGGGGCTTCAGCTTCTTTTTACGCGGAGCTTCGAAGGCGGCGGATGCGATTGCCTGGGTGTGATCCGCGGAGAAGTGAAACTCTTCCCCGCGGAAAAAGGAATAAAGGTCCCGCAGATAGGATGGAACACGGTCGCCCTCCGCGGGGCGCGCTGCCCTGTTTTCAAGGGTATAGGGGACGAGACCTATTTTTATTTCGTGCATTCGTATTACTGCGATAATGATGAGGAGGAATATACCGCCGGGGTAACGGAATACGGCATCCGGTACACTTCCGCGCTGTGGAAAGATAATATTTTCGCCGTGCAGTTCCATCCGGAAAGATCGCAGGAGAACGGCATAAAAATACTGGAGAATTTCGCGAAACTATGAAGGTGATACCGGCCATAGACATAATCGAAGGCAAGACTGTGCGCCTGCAGCAGGGCAGGTATGACAGGAAGATGAATTATGACATGGATCCCGTTGATGCGGCAAGGACATGGGAATCGCTGGGCGCTAAACTGATCCACGTGGTCGATCTCGACGGGGCTAAAGAAAATTACCCCGTGAACTTCGAGAAAGTAAAGGAAATAGCGGGATCCGTCAATATACCGATCGAGGTCGGCGGCGGATTTCGCCGGATGGAAGAGATCAAAAAAGCGCTTGATAGCGGGGTCTGGCGCGTCATTCTCGGTTCAAGGGCCCTGAAGGACATAGATTTTGCCGGTGACTGCATAAAGACCTTCAAGGAAAGGATAATCATAAGCCTGGACGTCGAAGACAAAAAACTGAAGGTGCACGGATGGCAGACAACGCTTGATCTGGATATTTTCAAGATGCTCCGGAGATTCGTTTCGTTCGGGGCGAAGGAAGTGATCTACACCGACATAGCGAGGGACGGAACGCTTTCCGGCCCGAACATTGAAAGGTTAAAGGAGATCCTGGAACAGGTCGATATCAAGATCATCTCCGCCGGGGGCATCAGGGATATCGGCCACATCAGGCAGCTGAAGAAGCTGGAGCCCCTGGGGCTCAGCGGCGTCATCATAGGACGCGCGCTTTACGACGGCACTATAAAACTTGAGGAGGCGATCAATGCTGGCAAAAAGGATAATTCCCTGCCTTGACGTGAAGGATGGACGCGTCGTGAAAGGCGTGAATTTTGTCAATCTGCGCGATGCCGGGGACCCGGTGGAAAATGCCAAGGTCTATAACGACGAAGGCGCCGACGAGCTTGTGTTCCTGGATATAACCGCCAGTTACGAGAAGCGAAAGACCATGGTAAGCGTCGTAAAACGCGTCGCGGAACAGGTGTTCATGCCGTTCACCGTCGGCGGGGGGATCTATTCCAATGATATTATCCGCGAGCTCTTGAACGCGGGATGCGACAAGGTTTCGATAAACACCGCTGCCGTCAAAGATCCGGATTTTCTGAAAGAGGCCAGCGAGAGGTTCGGAACGCAGTGCATCGTCGTCGCTATAGACGCAAAGGCAAAAAAAGAAGGGTCGTGGGAAGTTTACGTGAGAGGCGGACGCGAAGCGACCGGTATGGACGTGGTGGAATGGGCCCGCAAGGCGGAGGAACTGGGCGCCGGAGAGATACTCCTTACAAGCATGGACCGCGACGGGACCAAGGACGGGTATGACATAGGGCTGACGCGGGCGGTAAGCGAAGCGGTGAATATACCGGTGGTGGCATCGGGAGGATGCGGAAAACTGGAGCATTTTCTGGAAGCTCTCACGGACGGCAAGGCTGATGCGGCTCTCGCCGCAAGTGTGTTTCACTTCAGGGAATTCTCGATTGCCGGGGTGAAAGAGTATTTAAGGGAAAAAGGCGTACCTGTCAGGGGGTAGTAAATGATGGAATTCATGGATAAACTTAATTTTGACGATAACGGGCTTATCCCGGCGATAATACAGGATGAAAAGTCATCCAGGGTCCTGACGTTGTGTTACATGGATAAAGGCGCCCTTGAGAAGACGCTGAAGGAAAAGAAAATATACGTGTTCCGCAGGTCGAGGGGAAGGGTCATGCTCAAGGGGGAGACTTCCGGCTGTGTCCAGGCAGTGAAGGAGCTTTTTGTCGACTGCGCGGACAATTCCCTTCTTTTCAAAGTGGACCAGGCCCGCGCCGCGTGTCACGAGGGATATTTCAGCTGTTATTTCCGAAGAATAGACAAGGACGGAAAGACAGTAATAGAGGAAGAAAAGGTCTTCGACCCGAAGGATGTATATAAATAGGTTCCTGACATCAGGAGAGACGTCGACATGTTTTATCCGAGCAAAGAGGAATTCATAAGGCTGGCAAAAAAGGGCAACGTCATCCCCGTTTACAGGGAGATACTGGCGGATTTCGATTCGCCTCTGTCCGCTTTTTTGAAGATCGACAAGGAAAAATTCGCCTACCTGCTTGAATCCGTTGAAGGCGGCGAACACATGGCCAGGTATTCCTTTCTGGGCAGCAGCCCCTCCCTCATAATCGAAAGCAAGGGCAGGGAGGTCACCTTTACGCGCGGCGACAAGATCGACACATATACGGCCGGGGAGGACCCCATAAGCGAGATAAGGTCTTTCATGGGGAAATTCCGTTTTGTCAGCGTAGAGGGATTGCCCCGTTTCTGCGGGGGCCTGGTGGGTTATATCGGTTATGATATGGTCCGTTTTATCGAGGATATACCGGACAAGAATCCCGGGGATTTTGATATTCCGGACATGCAGCTCGTCCTTACGGATACCATACTTATTTTTGACCATATCGACCATAAGATCAAGGTCGTCTCCAATTCGCTGGTCGAGAAGGACGACCCGGCGGAAGCTTATGAGAAGGCCTGCAGGAAGATAGACCGGATAATAGAGAAGCTCAAGAGCGGCGTGATCGAACAGGAAGAAATGAAGGCCGTGCAGGCGCGCCCGAAGATCGAATCGAACTTTTCAAAGAAAGAGTTCTGCGGGATCGTCGAGAAAGCAAAGGAATACATACGCGCCGGGGAAGTGATCCAGGTCGTGCTTTCCCAGAGGCTTAAGAAGCGTACGGAGGCGGACGCTTTTTCCATATACAGGGCCCTGAGGTCCATTAATCCTTCGCCTTACATGTATTACCTTAAGTTCGGCGAGTACAGGATCGTCGGCTCGTCACCCGAGATCCTTGTGAGATGCGAAGACGGGCTCGTTGAGGTCAGGCCGATAGCCGGCACCCGCAGGCGCGGGAAAGATGAGCAGGAGGACCTGCGCCTGGAGAAAGAGCTTCTTGCGGACCCGAAGGAAAGGGCGGAGCATATCATGCTCGTCGATCTCGGTCGCAACGATATCGGGCGTGTATGTGAATATTCAAGCGTCAGGCCGCGCGAGATCATGCGGATCGAAAGGTATTCGCACGTGATGCATATAGTCAGCGATGTTGTCGGTAAGCTCGGGAAAGAAAAGGACATATATGACCTTATAAGGGCGACGTTCCCGGCGGGTACCGTGACGGGAGCGCCGAAGGTCAGGGCCATGGAACTTATCGATGAGCTGGAGAACACCAGGCGCGGGCCTTACGCCGGCTGCGTGGGGTATATAAGCTTTTCGGGTAATATCGACCTGTGCATCACTATCAGGACGATCGTGATGAAGGGGGACATTGCCTGTATTCAGGCCGGGGCCGGCATCGTCCTGGATTCCGAGCCGAGGAAGGAATATCAGGAGACCATGAACAAGGCCATGGCCCTGATCAAGGCCATAGAATTTTGCGAGGAAGGGCTGGAATGATTTTCGTCATAGACAATTATGATTCCTTCACGTATAATCTCGTTCAATATTTGGGCGAGCTCGGGGAGGAGGTCGTCACCTATCGTAACGACAAGATCACGCCGGAAGAAATAGAATCTCTTTCTCCCGGGAGGATAATCATCTCGCCGGGACCGGGCCGGCCGGACAACGCGGGGATATCGAAGGAAGTGGTCCGCAGGTTCGAGGGCACGACACCCATACTCGGGGTGTGCCTGGGGCATCAGTGTATCGCCGAAGTTTACGGCGCTTCCGTTACGGGCGGCGATCGTATCATGCACGGGAAGGTGAGTTCGATCTATCACGACGGCGAGGGCATCTTCAGCGGGATACCTTCTCCGTTCACTGCCACGCGGTACCATTCTCTGATAGTCGAGCCGTCAAGCTTGAAAGACCCGCTGAAACTTACCGCATGGACTGAGGAAAAGGAGGTCATGGGCATTCGCCACAGGGACAGGCCCATATACGGCGTCCAGTTCCATCCTGAGTCCATATTGACCGAGGAAGGGAAAGAGATTCTGAGGAATTTCATAAAGTGAGGAGGAAGGTAAAAGGATGGACATAAAGAAGGCGATCGAAAAGGTCATTCTCTTCGAGGATCTTACCGAGGAGGAGATGCACTCGGTTTTCGGCGGCATCATGAGCGGCAAAGCCACCCTTTCGCAGATAGCCGCGTTCATAACGGCGCTGCGCATGAAAGGCGAGACCGTCGAAGAGATAACGGGAGCGGCCCGGGTGATGAGGGAGAAATCGCTGAAGATAAAAGTGAGCGGAGATTCCGTTGATATAGACAGGGATGAGATCACCCCCGAAGAGGAAGCCATACTTGATACGTGCGGTACCGGAGGAACGGGAACGAACACCTTCAATATTTCTACTACCGTGGCGTTCGTTCTTGCCGCGTGCGGCGTCAAGGTCGCGAAACACGGGAACAGGGCGGCGTCCAGCCGGTGCGGCAGCGCCGATGTGCTCGAGGAACTGGGAGTGAAGCTGGATGTCCCCGTCGAGGTGACGGAAAAATGCATAAGCCGGATCAACATAGGTTTCATGTTCGCGCCGCTTTTTCATGAAGCCATGCGGTATGCCGCCCCGCCCCGGAAGGAAGTGGGAGTGCGGACGATATTCAATATTTTAGGGCCTCTGTCCAACCCGGCGTCGGCCACGTGCCAGGTCCTGGGGGTGTACGAAGAGGAGCTGACGGAGACGATGGCAAGGGTCCTTGGAAACCTGGGGACAAAACGCGCTTTCGTCGTGCATGGCATGGACGGGCTGGATGAAGTCACCGTAACCGGCAAGACGAAGGTCAGCGAACTGGCCGGCGGCAGGGTAAGGTCCTATTACGTGGCCCCCGGAACTTTCGGGCTCAAAAAAGCGGCCCTGGGGGAGATCAGGGGCGGATCCGCAGAAGAGAACGCGGCAATGGTCCGGGGAGTCCTGTCAGGCGAAGAAGGCCCCAGGCGGGACGTGGTCCTGATGAACTCCAGTGTTGCGCTTATGGCCGCGGGCAAGGTGAAGAATTTCAAGGAAGGCGTCCGGGTGGCCGCGTCAGCCATCGATTCCGGAGGAGCCCTGAAAAAACTGGAAGATCTGGCCAGGATAACAAATGAGGACGTTTCATGATATTACCCAGGATAATAGAAGAGAAAAGGCGCGAAGTTGACAAAGCGCAAAAAAGCGTTCATTTGAACGATCTCAAAAAAAGAGCGGGATCCATGTACATCAGGAGCACGTTCAAGAAAGACATATCCAGGAAGGGACATATCAATCTTATAGCGGAGATCAAGAAAAGCTCCCCTTCGAAAGGCGTCATTCGCGCCAAGTTCAACCCCCTCAAGATCGCGCTCACTTATCAGGCTGCCGGCGCCAGCGCCATAAGCATACTGACCGACGAGCGGTTCTTTGACGGAAAACTGGAATACGTCACGATGGTAAAGGAAAGGGTGACCATTCCCGTTCTCAGAAAGGATTTTATCATAGACGAGTATCAGATCTATGAGTCCGCCGCAAGCGGCGCGGATGCGATCCTTCTGATCGCGCATATCCTGACCCAGGAGGAGCTGAACCGTTATTTCGGCATCGCCAAGGAACTGGGCATGGATGTGCTGGTCGAGGTGCATAACGAAGAAGAAGTCGAGAAAGCCCTGAACAGTCCCGCGGCGATAATAGGCATAAACAACAGGGATCTGGTGAACTTCGATGTAGATGTCTCCGTTACCCAGAGACTGATCCATCTTATTCCCGAGAACAAAATAATAGTTTCCGAAAGCGGGATCGAGACCTATGAACAGGTGATGTTCCTGAAAAGTCTCGGCGTCAATGCCGTTCTTATAGGGGAGATCTTCATGCGGGCGACGAATATAGGGGAAAAAGTAAGAAACCTGATGCGGGAGTAGTAAAATTGGTCAAGGTCAAGATATGCGGCGTGACAAACCTGGAAGATGCCCGGAAAGCCTGCGACTATGGGGCCGACCTTATAGGGTTTATCTTCATCGGGGGAACACCCCGTGCTGTTGAGGGTGATGCCGTCAGGAACATTATCATGGGCCTTCCCGGGGATTGCAAGAATAGGGTCGGGCGGGTCGGGCTTTTCAGGGATATGAAGCTCGAGAGGATCGCGGAAGCCGTTTCGTTCTGCGACCTGGATCACGTGCAGCTTCACGGCAGTGAGACACCCGGAGACTGCGGCAGTTTAAGAACGATACTCGAGCAAAAATATCACAGGCAGGTGAAGATCATAAAAGCCTTTAAGGTGAAAGAGCGGATCTTGCCCCACGGGCATGCCGCTCAAAAGCAGTACGGCCCCGGTGATTACGACGCCGCGGATTATTTCGTTTTTGATACGTTTCACCCCGATATCCCCGGCGGCACGGGTGAAAGTTTTGACTGGGGAGTTCTGATAAGGGAGAAGGACAGGATAAAGAAACCGTTTTTTATTGCCGGAGGGCTTCGCCCGGAGAACGTCTCGGATGCCGTAAAGGCCGTGCGTCCTTACGGGGTCGATGTTTCGAGCGGCGTGGAAAAATCCCCCGGGAAAAAAGATGAAAAACTTTTAAAGGAGTTTGTCGAAAATGCGAAAAAAACGTAAACTGCCCGATAATAAAGGATATTTTGACATATTCGGCGGAGAGTATGTCCCGGAAACGCTAATGCCTGCCTTAAGGGAGCTTACCGCGGCATACAGGAAAATAACCCGCACCGCTTCTTTCAGGAAAAAACTTGAATATTATCTTAAGGAATATGCCGGAAGGCCGACCCCTCTGTATCACGCGGAGAAACTGACGAAAAAACTGGGCGGGGGAAAGATATATCTTAAACGGGAAGACCTCTTGCATACAGGGGCTCATAAGATCAACAACACCATAGGACAGGCGCTTCTCGCCGTGCACATGGGCAAGGAGCGCGTGATCGCCGAGACCGGGGCCGGCCAGCACGGTGTTGCCACCGCCACCGTGGCGGCGCTGTTCGGGCTTAAGTGCGACGTGTACATGGGGACCGAGGATATAGAGCGGCAGAACCTGAACGTGTTCCGCATGAAGCTCATGGGAGCCAGGGTCATTCCCGTGTCCAGCGGGTCCTGCACGCTTAAGGACGCCACCAACGAGGCGATAAGGGACTGGGTCACTAACGTTCGCAATACGCATTACATCATAGGATCCGTCGTAGGGCCTCATCCGTATCCGATGATGGTGAGGGATTTTCAGACCGTCATAGGCAAGGAAGTACGCAAGGATATAATGCGCAAGGAAGGCAGGCTTCCCACTCATCTGGTGGCATGCGTCGGGGGAGGAAGCAATTCCATCGGGCTTTTTCATCCGTTCTTTAACGACAGGAAGATAGTGTTCATCGGGGTTGAAGCCGCCGGGTTCGGCTTGAAGACCGGCCGTCACGCCGCCGCCCTGATGAAGGGCAGGGTCGGCGTGCTTCACGGGAGCAAGAGTTTTCTGCTGGAGGACGATGACGGCCAGGTGCGCCTGGCGCATTCGGTGTCCGCGGGCCTCGACTACCCGGGGGTCGGGCCGGAACACGCGTATTACAAGCGGATCGGAAGGGCCGAGTACGTGTCGGTGGATGATAAAAAAGCCCTTGAAGGGGTCAGACTCCTCTCCGAGACCGAAGGTATCATCCCGGCTCTGGAGACCGCGCACGCGGTGCAGTACCTGACCAGGCTGGCAAGAAAGACGAAGAAAAGGGATATAATCGTTCTGTGCCTGTCGGGCAGAGGGGATAAGGATATTGACATAATGAAGAGGTATATCAAGTAGTGTAGCTGTTGAAGGGCGGGACAGGTCTGCTGTAGCAGCATAAGGTCGGGAATAGACCAGTCCCGTTTATTTTCATATGTGAAAGGCGGACGGGAAATATGAACAGGATCGATGAGACGTTCAGGAGATTGAAGAAAGAAAAGAAGAAGGCCTTTATCCCTTACGTGACCGTCGGGGATCCCGACATGAAGACGACCAAAAGGATAGTCTCTTCCCTGGCAAAAGCAGGCGCGGATATCATAGAGCTGGGGATACCGTTCTCGGATCCCCTGGCGGACGGGCCGACGATACAAAAAGCCGTACAGCGTTCGCTTGAAGCCGGATGTACCGTAAGGAAAGTCCTGGACATGGTCGGGCAGCTGAGGCGGGAGGTCCGGGTTCCCCTGGTTTTCATGACCTATTACAATATTATCTTCAATTACGGTATCAGCCGTTTCATCAGGGACGCGAAGGCCTCGGGAGCGGATGGCATCATAGTGCCCGATCTTCCCATGGAGGAGTCCGGGGAGCTGACGGGCATGGCGGATAAAGAGGATTTTCACGTTATCATGCTCGCCGCGCCTACAACGCCTCCGGGAAGGTTCAGAAAGATAGCGGGCTGTTCCCGCGGATTTATTTATTATGTGTCCCTGACGGGAGTGACAGGCGCGAGAAGATCACTTTCCGACGAGCTGAAAAACGATGTAAAGAAGCTGAAAAAGATGACGGCGAAACCTGTGTGCGTGGGGTTCGGCATTTCCAATCCCGCCCAGGCGAGGGAGATCGTCGGGGCCTCTGACGGCATAATCGTCGGGAGCGCCATAATCAGGGTGATCGAGAAAAACCTGGCGGATAAAAACCTTCTGGTGAAGAAGGTGGGGGCGTTCGCCAGGTCCGTTGCAAGGGCGGTCCATGGCACAACTTAAAATGCGGATAATGGGATTGGACCTCGGAACGAAGAATATAGGCGTAGCCCTCAGCGATGAGAGCGGGACACTTGCGCAAGGCAAAGAAGTCGTCCGAAGGGCAAGCAACAGGCAGGTTATAGCGCGGATCCGGGAAATGCTCGATGAATTCAACGTCGCTGAGATCGTCGTGGGACTTCCGCTCAAGATGGACGGGACCATGGGAGAACGGGCGAAAGACAGCGTGAAATTCGCCGATATGCTGAAAGAACAGACCCGCGTACCCGTAAAATTATGGGATGAACGTTTGAGCACCAAAGAGGCGGAAAACACTATGATGGAAGCCGCCGTCAGGCGGGGCAAGAGAAAAAAAGTCGTGGATAAGATCGCGGCGCAGATCATATTGCAGAGTTATCTCGACAGTCTGCAGTCAGGCAGGGAATAGACATGCACAAGAAATTGCAGGGGAATAACGGTCTTACCGTGATAGTGTCTCCGATGCCGCAGATGGCCTCGGTCTCTCTCGGGATATGGGTCGGCATAGGAGGGCGTTACGAGTCCGCCCGCCAGAGCGGCATAAGCCATCTCGTGGAACACATGATGTTCAAGGGGACGCATACCCGGACCGCCAAAGATCTCAAGCAGGCCATCGAAGGGATCGGCGGCACGTTCAACGCTTTTACTTCTGACGAGGTGACATGCTACATGGTGAAGGTGCCCGCAAGGCATATGGAACTCGGCATGGATATACTGGCCGATATGGTATTGAACGCCAGGTTCGACAAGGAGGACCTCGCCCGGGAGAAGTTTGTTATCTGCGAAGAGATAAAAATGTACCGCGATCATCCGGCAGACCACGTCCTGGACCTTTTGGGGGAGATCATGTGGCCCGGCAACGCTCTGGGGCGCCCGTTGACGGGAAACATGACCACCGTGACGGGTTTTAGCGCGGGCACGTTGATAAAATTCAAGGAAGCGAACTATCATCCGGGGAATATCGCCGTTGTGGCGGCGGGAAAGGTCAGCCCCGGAAAAGTCTTCACCTGTGCCATGCGGAAGTTCGCGGGGCAGAGGAAGAAGCGGAATCCGTCTTTCAGCGCCCCGAGGACTGGGCAGAAAAGTTCCCGCGTGAAAATCTGCCGCAAGGAGACCAAGCAGACGCATCTCGCGATGGGGTTCCATGCCACGGACCGCGATACCAGGGAGAGATTCGCGATAAGGCTCATGAACGTGATCTTCGGCGGGAACATGTCATCCCGTCTTTTTGAGGAACTGCGCGAAAAGTACGGCCTTTGCTACGATATAGCCTCGGCGTACAAGCGGCATAGCGATACGGGAGAGATCCAGGTACACGCCGGGGTGGACAACAGGAAGGCGCTGAAGTCCGTGATCGCCATACTGGACGAATTGAAAAAGCTGAGGGATATGGGTGTGACCGGCGGCGAGCTGGCGCGCGCGAAGGAATACGCCAAAGGACAGTTCCTTCTCGCGATAGAGAGAACATCGACAAGGATGCTGTGGCTTGGGGACAGGCATATGGTGCACAAGAACATACCGGAGGTAAAGAGCGTGCTGAAAAGAATAGACGCTGTGACGCCGGGGGAGATACAAAATATGAGTGAAAGGATCTTCAGGTCCTCTTCGGCCAACCTGGCCATGATAGGGAGGATAAGCGACAGGGATAAAAATAAGATCAAAAAGGAACTGAACAAGTTATGAGAGGCTCTTTTCGTCTGACCAGGGTCCTGGGGATAGACATAGATATACATTTCACGTTCTTTCTGCTTCTTGCGGCTTTCTTTCTCCTGCTCGGTTTCAAGGGGCTTATCCTTATACTGGGCGTGTTCCTGTTCGTGACGATACACGAGCTTTCCCACAGCGTGGTCGCGGCATATTTCGGGATAAAGGTGAAGCGCATAACTCTTTTGCCCATAGGCGGCGTGGCGTCAATGTCCGAAGCGCCGACCAAGCCGTACCAGGAACTCCTCATATCCGTTGCGGGCCCTTTATCCAACATACTCATCGTGGTGATCTTTTACTACCCGCTTTATTTTCTTCTCGGAAAAGAGACATTGATGTATCCGTTCCTGGTGATAACGGGACAGGCGAAGTACACGGGGTCTTTCAACGTCCTGGCGCATATTTACTGGATCAACCTCATTCTGGCTGTTTTCAACATGATCCCGGCATTTCCCATGGACGGCGGGCGGGTCCTGCGCGCGGTGCTGACGTATCGCATGAGCCACAGAAAAGCCACGGCCGTGGCCGTCAGGCTCGGGCATATATTCGCGCTTCTTTTTGCTTATATCGGCATAGTGTACGGACATATTATCCTTTTGATCATTGCGGTTTTCATTTACATGGCGGCTTCCAGCGAGGGCATCCAGGTGGAGGTCACGGAGACCATCAAGAGGTATTCGGTAAGGGATGTGCTCGCCAGGGATTTTATATGCTTGGACGAGGATACGCCCCTGGCGAAGGTCCTGGAACTCATATTCCATACGCATCAGGAAGACTATCCCGTGATGGAGAACGGGCGCCTGAAAGGTTTTGTTACGCGGAGGGAGATCATCCACGCCCTGCACGAGAAGGGCAGGGAGACAGAGGTCGGGCGTATCATGCGCAGGGATATACCTCCGGTCAAGGTGACCGCCAGATTGCACGTCGTGCAAAAGCTCATGCAAAAGCACGGCACGCACGCCATGCCGGTGGAAAAGAACGGCAAGATAATAGGCGTGATCACCCTGGATGACATAAACAGGGTCTATGTTATGGTGAGCGAACGTCACTAAAGCGGCGAGCGATCGTCAGGAAAGGATCGAACATGAGCGATAAAAAAATATTGATCGCGCCCAGCATTCTCTCGGCGGATTTCAGCAGACTGGCCGAGGAGATAAAAGCGATAGAAGCGGGCGGAGCCGACTGGGTGCATATCGACGTGATGGACGGGGTCTTTGTCCCCAACATCACGATAGGCCCCGTTGTCGTGAGATCCATCAGGCCGGTGACAAACCTGTTCCTTGATGCGCATCTCATGATCGACGATCCGGGAAGGTACATCGACCAGTTTGCCGATGCCGGCAGCGATATGATAACGTTCCATATAGAGGCCTGCGAAACTCCCGAAAATACCATCAAAAAGATAAGGGCAAAAGGCAAGAAGGCAGGCGTTTCCATAAAGCCGGGAACGGGTGTTTCGGCCCTCGATCATGTTCTGGACAAGGTGGATATGGTCCTGGTCATGACGGTGGAACCGGGTTTTGCGGGACAATCTTTCATGGAAGACACGATGGATAAGATAAAGGAGATAAGAGGCCGGTTTGACGGGCAGATACAGGTCGACGGCGGGATAACCGGGGAAACGGCCCCGAAAGCAATAAGCGCCGGTGCGGATGTCCTCGTAGCGGGCACCGCGGTCTTCGGTCAGGAGGATTACGGAAAGGCGATCAGGGAACTCAGGGGCAATTAAATAGGGACAGCGACCATTAAAAAGAGGAGAATATATGTCCAGGATAAAATTCGGTACGGACGGATGGAGAGCGGTCATAAGCGACGATTTCACCTTTAAGAACGTGGAGATCGTGGCCCAGGCGGTCGCGGATTTTGTTAAGTCACGCAAAGAACCGGTTTACAGGAAGAAAAAACTGGTGGTGGGGTATGATACCCGGTTTCTTTCCGACGAATATGCCGAGATAATAGCCGGTGTCCTGGCCGCCAACGGGATAAAGGTCGTTCTTTCTGACAGGCCGAGCCCGACGCCGGCGGTGTGTGTCTATATCAAGGACAAGAAGTTAACGGGCGGGGTCATTATAACCGCCAGCCACAATCCGGCGCGGTATAACGGCATCAAGTACAAGGGCTTTTTTGCCGGTTCCGCCGGGAACGATATCATTGATGATATCGAAAAAAGGCTTCACAGGAACCCCGTGAAGTCCATGTCCCTTGACGAGGGATTGAAGAAAGGCAGGATCACCCTGGAGGATATAGTGAGAGTGCAACTCAGTTACGTCAAGAGGTACGCCGACATGAGGAAGCTCAAGAAAGCGAAGTTCAAGGTCCTGGTGGACTCGATGAACGGGACGGGCCGCACGTATTTAGGGGATCTGCTTAAGAATACCGGGATAAAACTGGATTTCATGAATGCCGAGATAAACCCTTCCTTTAAGGGCAGGGCGCCCGAACCCAACGAAGGACACCTGAAGGGGCTCATGAGCGGCGTGAAAAAAGGAAAATATGATCTGGGCGTGGCCACGGACGGGGACTCCGACCGTGTCGCCATAGTTGACGAAAAGGGAAATATGCTGTCGGGGCACAAGGTCATGGCGCTTTTGCTCTTACACCTCCTCAAGAACAGGAAGATGACAGGGGGTGTCGTCCAGACCATTTGCGGGACCGGCCTGATAAACAAGATCTGCGAGAAATACGGTCTTCCGGCGTATGAGACCCCTGTCGGGTTCAAGTACATATGTGATGTGATGACAAAAAAGAATATCCTTATCGGCGGCGAGGAAACGGGAGGCATCGCCTTCAAGAACTATATTCCGGAACGGGACGGTTTCCTGTCGGCGCTTTTGATCATGGAGCTCATGCTCGCGGAAAAAAAGCCCCTGGGGCGCATAGTGGCCGACACGAACAAAAAGTACGGAAATTATGTTTACGAGAGGAAAGACCTGATCTTTCCCGAATCCAAACGGAAAAAGCTGATGCACGGTATCAGGAAAAAGCCGCTCGGGAAAGTGCTGGACAAACCGGTCGTCGGGATCGTGGACTACGACGGGTCGAAATTCATATGCAAGGATGGCAGCTGGCTTCTCCTGCGGCTTTCGGGCACCGAGCCGAAACTCAGGATATACGCCGAGACCCGTTCGAAAAAAGAGTCGTTGAGGTATCTGAAGTTCGGGGAGAAGTACGCGTTTTCATTGATGTGAATGTGAAAGTCGGAAACGGACGGGACAGTTCGGGGCGTTTTGTACGGAAGCTTGCATGAAACAACAAACTTAAATTGCTACGCGTCCGAGCTTGAAAAAATAACAATAGCATAATATTTAATGTTCTTAAAAGTTTGCAGGCTTCCGGTAAAAATGCCCCGAACTGTCCTGTAATCTTTTTGTGAATACTGTACACGGATAGACATGAGCGATCTCTCGAAAATACGGAATTTTTGCATCATAGCCCATATCGACCACGGCAAGTCGACCCTGGCCGACAGGATGATACAGGTCACCGATACCGTCACCACCCGCGAGTTCAGGGATCAGTTCCTGGACGCAATGGACCTGGAAAGGGAAAGAGGCATAACCATTAAGTCCAGCGCGGTCAGGATAATTTACAAAGCCAGGGATAATGATACTTATCTGCTGAACCTCATCGATACCCCGGGGCATGTCGATTTCGCGTACGAGGTCTCCAAGTCGATCGCCGCATGCGAAGGCGCGCTCCTCTTGGTGGATGCCGTTCAGGGGGTCGAGGCCCAGACCATCGCCAATCTTTACCTGGCCATGGAGCATGACCTGAAGATAATCCCGATCATCAATAAGATCGATCTTAAAAGCGCGAGAATAGAAGAAATAAAACACCAGATGAGGGATATCCTGGGGGTCGAGGACGATGAGATCATGCTCATAAGCGCGAAAGAAGGACTGGGCACGCAGGATGTCCTTGAGGAGATCGTGAAGAGAATACCGCCGCCTTCCGGCAAGCGAAAGGAGCCCCTTCAGGCGCTCATATTCGATTCCTCCTACGATACCTACAGGGGCGTCATAGTCTATGTGCGTATCGTGAACGGTTTTTTAAAAGCCGGCATGCAGATCGAGATGATGAACAGGCGTAACCGGTATGAGGTAAAGGAGGTCGGCGTGTTCACGCCTTCCGAACAGACCGTTGATGAGCTGGATTGCGGTCAGGTAGGGTATATTATCTGCAACATCAAGGAGGCGAAGGAAGTGGTCGTGGGTGATACCATAACCGATCTGGCCAACCCCGCGAAAGACCCGCTGCCCGGATATAAAAAAGTAAAACCGATGGTTTACAGCGGCATATATCCTATCAGTAATGAAGATTACGAGGATCTTAAGAGCGCAATGGAAAAGATGCGCCTGTCGGATCCCTCCTTTATCTATGAGCCCGAGACATCGGCGGCGCTGGGATTCGGTTTCAGATGCGGTTTCCTGGGGCTGCTGCACATGGAGATAATCCAGGAGCGGCTGGAACGCGAATTTAACCTGGACCTGATCGCCTCCTCGCCGAGCGTGAATTACAAGGTAAAACTGACCGGAGGGGAGCTCATCGAAGTAGATAACCCGACGAAGTACCCGGAGAAAGAAAGAATAGAATATGTCGAGGAACCGTTCGTGAAGTGTTACATTATCGCGCCGTCGAACGCTATCGGGGCTCTCATGAAACTGTGCGAGGACAAAAGAGGCGAATTTATCAGCACCAAGTACCTTGATCCCAGGAAAGCGCAGCTTATTTACAATATGCCCCTGGCGGAGATAATAGTTGATTTTTACGACAAGATCAAGTCCTCGACCCAGGGATACGGTTCTCTTGACTATGAGTTTATCGGATATAAAAAGTCTGATATAGTCAAGCTGGATATCCTCATTAACGGGGTCCCGTGCGATGCGCTCTCGTCCATCGTGCATAAAGAAAAGGCCAAAAGGAAAGGCAGGGAACTGGTGCAGAAGCTTAAGGAGACCATTCCCAGGCAGCTGTTCAAGGTGGCGGTGCAGGCCGCTATCGGAGGGGAAGTCCTGGCGAGGGAAAACATCTCGGCGCTGAAAAAACACGTCACCGGAAAATGCTACGGCGGCGATATTACAAGAAAAAGAAAACTCTGGGAAAAACAGAAAGTCGGGAAGAAAAAAATGCGCAGGATAGGAAAAGTGGATGTCCCCAAGGAAGCGTTCTTAAAAGCCATGAGGGTCTCATGAAGTTCGACAGAAAATTCCGGTATTACCTGTGGGACGAGTGGATAAAACCGATACTGATCGCGGCTGTCCTTGCTCTTTTTATAAGGACGTTTATCGTGCAGCCCTTCAAGATACCTTCCAACTCGATGTATTCCACGTTTAAGCCGGGCGACAGGATATTTGTCAACAAATTTGTCTACGGGGCCAAAGTGCCCTTTACGGACATCAGGTTGCCGGAGATGGAGTCCCCCAAGCTCGGGGACATCGTCGTGTTCCTGTCACCCATAGAGAAGAAAAAATATCTTGTAAAACGCTTCATCGCCGGAGGAGGGCGATCTGTCCGGATAGAAGACGGCGCGCTCTTCGTGGACGGCAAGAGGATTACCGACTCCCCCTTCAAGCGTTTCTTTTATTACAACCGGGGGAAGTACGGCGCTATAGGCGAGGCGATCCGCGTTCCGGAAGGCCATTTTTACGTGCTGGGCGACAACAGCGCTAATTCCATGGACTCAAGGTACTGGGGATTTGTCCCGGACAGGAACCTCGTAGGTAAAGTTTTCATTATCCATTGGCCGATAAAACGGATACGGCTTATCAGGAAAGGAGATTGACGGGGGGAGTTATGAACTGGGCTAACAGGATTACCATATGCCGGATAATACTTGTTCCGATCTTCATTACGTCTGTTCTGTACCACAGGCTGAACATAGCTTTTGCGGTGTTCTTGCTTGCCGTCATAACGGATGCGCTGGACGGTTATATAGCCCGGACACGCAGGGAAAAGACAAAGTTCGGCGCCATAATGGATCCCATTGCCGACAAGATGCTCATAGGAAGCGCGTTCATAAGTTTCAGTCTGGTAAGCGGCTTACCCGATTATATCAAAATGCCCGTGTACGTTCCCATAATCGTCATCTCAAGGGACGTGATCATTTTAATGGGGGCGGCGATCATATATCTCGTGACCGGCGACCTGAACATCAAACCCACGGTCATGGGAAAAATAACCACCTTTTTCCAGATGCTGACGATCGTCACCGTGCTTTTGCGTTTTGTTCATGCGAGCTGGATATGGAATATCACGGTGGTGTTCACCGTCCTTTCCGGCTTGGATTATATCAGGATAGGATCCGGGCAGATCAATGAAAAATCATAGCGGTATTCCCACGATATGTATCGTGGGCCGGCCTAACGTAGGAAAATCATCCCTTTTCAACTGCCTCCTGAAGGAAAAACGCGCCGTGGTTGTCGAGCAATCCGGGACCACCCGGGACAGGGTGGAAGCGGTCATTCACCTGAACAGATTCAGCGCCAAGATCGTGGACACGGGCGGGTATGTTTCCAAAGACAAGGACGAGCTTTCCCTGCAGATCAAGGACCAGATATACAGGGCAATGGAAGAGGCTTCCATAATACTTATGGTGACCGATACAGCTGCGGGCATTTCCGCTTCCGATGAGGAGATCGCCCTGCTTCTGAGAAAGTTCAGCAAACCCGTTATCCTGGCGGCGAATAAGACCGACAACGACATGCTCGAGAATGATTCACTGGAGTTCTATCAGCTGGGTTTTGGAAAACCGGAACAGATCTCCTGCCTGCACAGGAAAGGCATAAGGAGCATCAGGAAACGCATACTGGAATCCATCGAGGATCTTATGAAGGAGGCCCCGGTGCCCGGGGTCGCGGCAGAACAAGAATCAAGATATCTCAAGATAGCGGTTGTGGGCAGGCCGAATGTCGGGAAATCATCCTTTGTCAACAATCTCCTGGCGCGCGACCGTGTCATAGTAAGCGCCATCCCGGGGACCACCAGGGATTCCATCGATACCTATTTCAGTTACGAAGGGGACGAATACATTTTGATCGACACCGCCGGTATCCGTCACAAGCGAAAGATCAAGGCCGCAGTTGACGTTTACAGCGTCATGCGGTCCAGGGAATCCATTAAAAGGGCGGACGTGGTGATACTCTTGCTTGACGCCCCGGACGGGGTAACCAAAGATGATATCGATATACTGCGGTTCGTTGAAGATAACGGCAAAGCGTGCCTTGTGCTTGTCAATAAATGGGACCTGGCCGAGAAGGCCGATGATGTATCCGTGGAGAGTTACGAAAAGCATCTCGTTTACGCGTTCAGCCACCTCGCCAAATTCCCGATATCGTTCATTTCCTCGAAAACCGGAAAGAACGTGCTCGCAAGCCTTCAAATGGCCAAAGTGCTGGATGCGAATCTTGACCTCAAGGTTTCCACGCCGTTCCTGAACAGGATCTTCGAGAAAAAAGATCCTTCGGCTGTTCCGATCCCCAGGAGCAGAAAAAGGCCCAATTTTCTTTACATGGTCCAGAGCAGCTCCAGGCCCATGGAATTCAAGTATTTCGTGAACGATCCTGCCAGCGTTCTGCCGGCACACTTGAGTTTTATAGAAAATAATTTGCGGGATAACCTGCCGCTCAAGGGTATCCCCGTCAAGGTATTGATCAGAAAATCGAGAAAGGCGGAGAGATGATATACATCGCGGTATCTATCATTGTTGCGTATCTCCTGGGAGCTATTCCGACGGCATACATCTTCGGCAGGGCATTAAAAGGTATTGATATACGTGAACACGGAAGCGGCAATGTCGGGGCTACGAACGTGGCCCGCACGGTAGGGAAGGTTCCCGGGATCATCGTATTCATTATAGATTTTTCAAAGGGAACAATAGCCGTTACCCTGATACCCGCGGTCCTCCGGAGATTTATTCCGGGCCTGGCGGAATCTTACGGCTTTGTCTATATCCTACTGGGAGCGGCGGCTATTTCCGGGCACATCTGGACCTGTTTTTTGAGATTCAGAGGGGGCAAGGGAGTGGCGACCACGGCGGGCGTTATGGCAGGGCTTTCTCCCTGGATATTTCTCAGTTGTCTCGGGATATGGATAATCGTGTTCGCGATCTGGAAATATGTGTCGCTGGCATCGATCATAGCCGCGACCGCGCTTCCCATCCTTGCCCTGGCGACAGGCAAAAAAATGAGCTTTATTATTTTCTGCGCGGTTTTATGCCTGGTGGGGGTTTATGTCCACAGAGCTAATATCAAACGCTTGATCCAGGGAACAGAGAGCAAAATCATTAAGGCAAAAAAAAGCTAGATAATATTACTTGCAATTTAATAAGAATGGAGTATACTATTATTTGTTAGTATTTTAAAAAGGGAAAGAAATTTTTTTACAGACCTTATTAAAGACATTTAAAAAGTCTAAACAATGAGGTTTTAATGAAAAAGCTTTATTATCGCGACATACTTGGAAATAATCCGCGTAAACGCGAAATATCCCTGGAGGAGATCAGCGACCGCACGGAGGCAAGGGTCGCCAGGAAGTGGATATGCAAGTATTTCATAAAAGAAAAGTTCAGTTCCAAGAACGGAGAGGAGCTCAGGAACTGGATGCGCGCGGAGAGCAGGAACAGCTGCAGGAAGGATTGTCATATCCTCAGGCAGGCTGACACGCAAAGCGGAGAGAATAAGATTATCTGCAAGGTGCTCGGTGATTTTTTTGTTATCTGGGGAAAGACGGTCTATAAGATCGTATATGTCAATGAACTGAGGATCCAGATAGACGGTTAAAGATCTTTAAAGGAGCGAAAGATGAACATTCAACCAGGCAGGATGGTACATGTTGTCATGATCATGGCGGCTTTATGGAAGCTCAATCTCCTTAAGGCCCAGATGTTCTTACTTGAAGTAATGATGAGGCATTAACTCCCGGGGCTGCCGTGTGGCAGCCCTTACCTCCACACTGAAAAGGGGCGGCTAACGCCGCCCCTTTTTTTATATTTGACCCGTTCGCGAATTCAGCTTTATACCCGTTCCCTAAATTAAGGCCCGGAGCCCCTCCCAGCCGGTATGCATATTAGGTAATGTTATTGACTATGAATATCATATATGCTAAACTTTGTGAGTTATTATGAGCAAAGTAAGCGTTATAGGGGACGGTGGCTGGGGGACCGCGTTGGCTCTCCTGCTGCACTCCAAGGGGGTAGATACTACCCTCTGGAGCTATTCTCCGGAATATGCCGAGCATCTTGACAGGCGCAGGGAAAATACCAAGTTTCTTGAAGGGGTTTCTTTGCCCCGCGATCTAAAGATAACATCCGATGACGCGGCGGTTAAGGAAGCGGAATACGCTCTTTTCGCCGTTCCCTGCAAGTATTTACGTTCGGTTCTCGACAGGTTCACTGGCGCTGATTTTATTTATATTGTCAGCGCTACCAAAGGGATAGAGACCGGTTCCCTGAAACGCCCCTCGGAGATACTGGCTGAATACTTCCGGAACAGCCGGATCGGCGTTATATCCGGGCCGAGCATATCGTTTGAAGTCGCGCGCAATGTTCCCACGGCGGTGGTTGTTGCCGGTGACGGTGAATGGAAGAAAGAGGTCCGGGACTTCCTGATGACCGAACGTTTCCGGGTATATACTTCAGGAGATGTTACCGGCGTCGAAATGGGGGGCGCTTTAAAGAATATAATCGCGATAGCCGCGGGTATCTCCGATGGCCTCGGTTTCGGGACAAATTCCAAAGCCGCGATCCTGACCAGAGGCCTTGCCGAGATAACCCGGCTTGGAGTAAAAATGGGAGCCGAGAGATCGACATTCAGGGGCCTTAGCGGCCTGGGGGATCTGGCGACCACCTGTATCAGCGCTCACAGCAGGAATCGCTGGTTCGGGACCGAGGTCGGCAAGGGCGGGAATATCGACGAGATCCTGGCCGGGACGGAAATGGTCGTGGAGGGTTTGGATACCTGCAAGTCGGCCCATGAGCTCGCGAAGAAATACGGCGTTGAGATGCCCATAACCCAGAAAGTATACGAGGTTCTTTACAAGGGCAAAGATCCCGGCGCTGCGGTCAGTGAACTCATGACACGCAGTCCGAAGGAAGAAGATTACGAATAATCGGGACGTAGCGCAGTCTGGTTTAGCGCACTAGTCTGGGGGACTAGGGGTCGCCGGTTCGAATCCGGCCGTCCCGACCATTCTTTTGTACGGCGCATGGCGCATGAAAGTCGTTTACCATGCTCCGTACAGGGAGGATCCACACCGGGCGGAGGGGCCCCCTGGTAGGAGCAAGGTAAACGACTATTACGCGAATGGGGATAAGATGAAAACTGTAAATATCGGACTGATTGGATTGGGTACCGTCGGAAGAGGCGTTCTTGATGCCATCACGGACAACGGCCAGCTGATCGCCCGGAGAACCGGTGTTTCTGTTCGGATCATGGGGATATGTGATAAGGACAAGAAATTGTTGAACAGCATCAACTGCCGGGAAGATATCATAAAAACCACTTCCGCGGAAGACCTGATCAAGGACAAGGATATCGACATCATCGTCGAACTTATCGGCGGGGTGCACCCGGCAAAGGACATCATATTAAAGGCCCTGCAGAACAGGAAGCATGTCGTGACCGCGAACAAGGCATTGCTTTCCGAGCACTGGAAAGATGTTTTCGCCGCCGCGCACGATAACGGGGTGTTCATAAGATTTGAAGCCAGCGTGGGCGGAGCCATACCTATTATCAGGACTTTATGCGAAAGTCTTGTGGGGAATAACATCAATATAATCTACGGCATCCTGAACGGAACTACGAATTTTATACTGACCATGATGGAGGACCGCGGATGTATGTTTGACGAGGCGCTCAAGATCGCGCAGGAAGTAGGTCTTGCCGAAAAAGACCCGAAACTCGATATAAGCGGCAAAGACAGTGCCCATAAACTGGCCATACTTTCACTCCTGGGTTTTGGGGTGGATGTTTCTCTCGATGATATTTATACTGAAGGGATCGCCGGTATAGGGCCGCAGGATATACAGAACGCGAGCCGCTGGGGTTACAGCGTCAAACTTCTCGCTATCGCAAAAAATGCGCCTGACGGATTACAGCTCAGGGTTCATCCTACTCTGCTCCGGTCGAGCCACCTTCTTTCGGATGTAAAAGGAGCGGATAACGCTATTTTCGTCAAAGGTGATCTCGCGGGAGAGTCCCTTCTTTTCGGCAAGGGCGCCGGCAAGGAACCAGCCGCAAGCTCCGTTGTCGGGGATATTGTTGAGATCGCCAGGCACGTTGCATTTATCGGCGCCAACAATCCCATGCCGTATAAGCTGGACTATGCCGTGGAAAGCAAAAAAATCAGCAAGATAGAGGAACTGTCGGTCCCTTATTACCTGAGATTCTCCGTTATCGATAAGCCCGGCGTCCTGGCGAGCATATCTTCGGTCCTTGCGGAGAACGAGATCAGTATCGCCAGCGTTTCACAGGAAGAACGCAAGGAAGGGGAGAGGGTCCCCGTCATAATACTGACCCATGAGGCCAGGGAAGGCAGCATGCGCAAGGCCATTACCAAGATAGATAAGCTGGAATGCGTGACCGATAGAACCGTGGCCATCAGGATAGAAGAAGAGGAAGAGTAGCGCTTAGGCGAAGGAGAAAAATGGGGGTTATCGAACACTATAAGGAACATCTTCCCGTGAACGGGAAAACACCCGTGATCACCCTGCAGGAAGGGGATACGCCGCTCATCAAGGCTGACCCTATCGCGGAGATCATAGGGCCCGGCTACAACGTGTGGTTAAAATATGAGGGGCTTAATCCCACGAGCAGTTTTAAGGACAGGGGCATGACGATGGCTGTTTCCAAGGCCGTGGAGGAAGGCTCAGGCGCCGTGGCTTGCGCGTCCACCGGAAATACTTCCGCTTCAGCGGCGGCATACGCGGCAAGGGCAAAGATAAAATGTATCGTGGTCATTCCCGAGGGGGCGATAGCTCTCGGCAAGCTGGCCCAGGCGCTTATACACGGCGCGAAGGTGATAGCCATCAAGGGGAATTTTGACGACGCCCTGAAAATAGTTTGTGAATTGACCGAGAAATATCCGGTAACGCTTGTCAATTCGATCAACCCCTACAGGATAGAAGGGCAGAAGACCGCTTCTTTTGAGATCTGTGACCGCCTGGGGCACGCGCCCGACTATCATGCTCTGCCTGTGGGTAATGCGGGGAATATTACTGCTTACTGGAAAGGGTACCGGGAATACAAGGAAAAGGGCAAGACGGACAAACTGCCGAAGATGCTGGGTTTTCAGGCGGCCGGGGCGGCTCCCATAGTGGAGAAACGCGTGATAAAAGATCCTGAGACGATCGCTACCGCCATAAGGATAGGCAACCCGGCAAGCTGGAAACAGGCCGAAGCCGCCCGGGATGAATCAGGGGGACTCATAGAAAAGGTCACCGATGATGAGATAATAGACGCTTACAAATTGCTGGCCGGCAAGGTAGGGATATTCGCCGAACCGGCGTCCGCTGCCGGTGTAGCGGGTATTTTAAAAAAGGCAGGAGAAGGATATTTTCCGCCCTGCGAGCCGGGTCATGAGAAAGATATCGTCTGTGTGCTGACCGGACACGGCTTGAAAGACCCTGACAGGGCCATTAAATGCGTAAAGCACCCCGTTGTGGTGGATGCGAAACTTGAAGATGTGGTGAGGGAGGCTGGTTTATAGATATGAAGTATATTGTGCTCGTGCCTGACGGTATGGCGGGCTTACCTCTTGAGGAGATCAATGACCGCACCTGCATGGAAGCGGCTAAAGCGCCGAACATGGACATGATCGCAAGAAAAGGCGTAGTGGGCATGGCGAAGAACGTTCCCAGGGGAATGACGCCCGCAAGCGACGTGGCCAACCTTTCCATACTTGGGTATGACCCGCGGAAATATTACTGCGGGCGCGGCCCTCTGGAAGCCGCCAATCTCGGCGTGGACCTTACCGAACGCGACGTGGCCTTCCGGTTCAATACGGTGACCGTGTCCGACGGCAAGATGCTTGATTACAGCGCCGGCCATATCACGACAAAAGAGGCGGCTGTTCTGGTAGATCTGCTGAACAGGGAACTTGGCAGCGAAAGGTTCAGTTTCTATACGGGGACGAGTTACCGCAATCTGCTGGTGGTGCATTGCGATTCTGCGGAAGAAGCGGACAGGTTGTCGAAAGTACCGTGCTATCCGCCGCATGACATACTGGATAAGTCCATTTCCGGGCACCTGCCGAAAGAACCCCGGCTTGTCGAGCTCATGGAGCGGTCAAAGGGGATACTGAGGGATATTGACATCAACAAGGTGCGGGTCGACCTGGGGCAGAATCCCGCCAACATGATATGGATCTGGGGCCAGGGCAAAAAACCCGACATACCCGGATTCGAGGACGCCTACGGTATTTCCGGAGGTATAATATCCGCGGTGGACCTGCTCAAGGGACTGGGGCGTGTGCTGGGACTCGAGGTCGCCGAAGTCCCCGGAGCGACCGGGTATTACGATACGAATTACGAAGGCAAGGCGGAAGCGGCGCTTGATATACTCAAAAAGAAAGACATGGTCTTTGTCCACGTTGAAGCCCCTGACGAGGCGGGGCATAACGGGGACATCATGGAAAAAATAAAGGCGATAGAGAACTTTGACAGCAAGATAACGGGCAGGATCATTGAAGAACTTTCCGAAAGATGCGATTACAGGGTCCTGATCCTGCCGGATCACCCCACGCCGATAAAGAAAAGGACGCACACGGCGGATCCGGTGCCTTTTGCGATAGCCGGCAAGGGGATCAGTCCTGATGATGTCGCGGTGTTCACTGAAAAGTCGGCGAAGGCCGGCAGCATGGGATTGGTCCAGGGATCGGAGCTCATGAGGATCTTATTGAGGGGCGGGAATGGCTAAAAAAGGGATCATAGTTCAGAAATACGGCGGGACCAGCGTGGCTAACCCGAAGAGGATCAGGGGAGTGGCCAGGAGGGTCACCGCCTGCAAGAAGAACGGATATGACGTGGTCGTCGTGGTCTCGGCGCTGGGCGATACGACCGATGAGCTATTGGACCTTGCCCACGGGATCAACAAAAGACCGGCGGAGAGAGAGCTTGATATGCTCATGTCGACCGGGGAGCAGATATCGGTCGCGCTTCTGGCCATGGCTTTGCATAAACTCGGACAGGAGGCCATTTCTTTCACCGGCGCCCAGGTGGGCATAATCACCGATTCGTCCCACACGAAGGCAAGGATAATAGACGTCGGTACGAGCAGGGTCAAAAAAGAACTTGATAGAGGCAGGATAGTCATCGTCGCCGGGTTCCAGGGCATGAACCTGGACCAGGAGATCACTACCCTTGGAAGGGGGGGATCGGACATAACGGCCGTGGCGCTGGCAAAGGCCCTGAAGGCGGAGATGTGTGAGATCTACACTGACGTCAAAGGCGTTTATACGGCCGACCCTAGGATAGTCCGGGACGCGCGCAAGCTGAACAGCGTGAGTTATGAGGAAATGCTCGAGATGGCGTCACTCGGCGCCCAGGTCATGCAGGCAAGAAGCGTGGAAGTCGCCGGCAAGTTCAACGTTCCGATGCATGTGCGGTCAAGTTTTTCTTACGAGGACGGGACTTTGATAACCAAGGAGGTCAAAGCTATGGAAGAGGTCTTGGTGCGTAATGTTACCGTGAACAAGGATGAAGCGAAAGTCACGGTGTGCGATGTTCCGGACCGGCCGGGAGAAGCCAGCAGACTGTTCGAGCAGCTGGCGAAAGCCGATATCAACGTGGATATGATCATACAGAACATATCCCGGACGAAGGCGACGGATATCTCTTTTACCGTGGATAAAAAGGACCTGAGCAGGGCCCATGACGTGATGAAAAGAATCGTTAAGGAGATCGGGGCCAAGGGGGTCAGGTATGATAAAAATATCGCCAAGGTATCGGTCGTGGGGATAGGCATGCGCAGCCATTCGGGGGTCGCGGCGAGGATGTTCAGCGCGCTCGCTTCAAAAAAGATAAATATCGGCATGATATCTACCAGCGAGATCAAGATATCGTGTGTCATTGCCAGGAGACATGCCGAAGAGGCCGCGAAGATCGTTCACAAGGCGTTCGGGCTCGGAAAAAAGACGAAAAAGAGGTCAAAATGAAAAACAAGAAAAAAGTCGAGATCTACGACACGACTTTAAGGGACGGGGCGCAGTCGGAAGGGATATCCTTTTCGGTCAAGGATAAGATCCGGATAGCCCGGAAACTGGACGAACTGACCATCGATTTTATCGAGGGCGGTTGGCCCGGCTCAAATCCCAAGGATGACGAGTTCTTCAGGGAAGCGGCCAGGTCCCTGAAACTGAAGAATTCCAAACTCGTGGCGTTCGGCAGCACGCGGCGCGCGGGCGCGAGAACGGCCTCGGATCCCGTTATAGAAGGCCTCTTGAAGGCGAAAACGAAATACCTGACGATATTCGGGAAAAGCTGGGACCTGCACGTGAGGACCGTCCTGAAGACCACGCTGAGGGAGAACCTCAGGATGATCGAGGATTCCGTCAGGTACCTGAGAAAAAAGGGCCGGCGCGTGATCTTTGACGCCGAGCATTTTTTCGACGGGTACAAGGACAATCCCGAATATGCCATGGAGACCCTTAAAGCGGCCCTTGACGGCGGCGCAGGGACCCTGGTACTCTGCGATACGAACGGGGGCACGCTTACCAGCCAGATCTTCGAGATCGTCGAGGAAGTGGCGGAAAAGATAAAAAAACCGCTCGGTATCCACGTTCACAACGACGCCGACATGGCCGTGGCCAACTCCATTGCCGCCGTGCAGGCGGGGTGCACGCATGTCCAGGGAACGTTTAACGGTTACGGCGAGAGATGCGGCAACGCGGACCTCGTGTCGATCCTGCCCACCCTGAAGTTTAAAATGGGCCTGGATTGTCTTACCAATATCGAGTTCAAGGAACTTACCGAGGCGTCAAGGTATATCGCGGAGATCTCCAACGTGAAACAGCGGGACACGCAGCCGTATGTCGGCAGGAGCGCTTTTGCCCATAAAGCGGGCGTCCACGTCAATGCGATACTGAAGAACCCGAGGACCTACGAGCATATAGAGCCGGAAAAGGTCGGGAACAGGCGGAGGATGCTTATCTCAGAGCTTTCCGGGAAGTCAAGCATAATAGAGAAGGCCAGGGAGATCGGGTTCAGGATCAGGAAAAAATCCGACAAGGCCAGGGACATCCTTTCGCGCGTGCAGGACATGGAGAAAGAAGGCTTCCAGTTCGAGCTGGCCGAGGCATCGCTCATGCTTTTGATGAATCGGGCCTCAAGGATCTTCAAGGAACATTTCGAGATGAAGGATCTCAGGGTCATCGTCGAAAAGCGGGGCGACGGTCCCATCATTTCGGAAGCCACGATAAAACTCAAGATCGGCGACAGGTTGAAACATACCGTTTCACTGGGCGACGGCCCTGTCCACGCCATGGACCAGGCCCTCCGCAAGGCCCTGACAGCGTTCTACCCGTCTTTGAACGAGATGCACCTGTCGGATTTCAGGGTCAGGGTCCTGGACGAGAAAGCGGGCACCGCCGCCAAAGTCCGCGTCCTTATCCAGTCCCAGGACGCGACCGACTCATGGTGGACGGTCGGTGTTTCCGAGAACGTCATTGAAGCGAGCTGGCTTGCCCTCAAGGATTCCATCGAATACAAATTCGTGAAGGACGAAAAAAGGCCGAAGAAAAAGAAACGCAGATGAAAGAGATCCCTACCAGGTACGATCCCCAGAAAAAGGAAGAGGAGATCTATAACTCGTGGTCATCGGAAAAGCTCTTCCGCGCCGATGAGAACAGCAGCCGAGCGCCTTACTGCATAGTGATCCCTCCTCCCAACATCACGGGTATACTTCACATGGGGCATGCCCTCAACAACACCCTCCAGGACATACTTATCAGGTGGAGACGCATGCAGGGTTTCAATACGCTCTGGATGCCCGGGACCGACCACGCCGGCATAGCGACCCAGAATGTCGTCGAGCGGGAGATCGCCGCGAAAGGGCTTAAGAGGTCGGAAATGGGCCGGGAGGAATTTTTGGAAAAAGTATGGCAGTGGAGGGAGGAATACGGCAGCACCATCATACACCAGCTGAAAAGGATGGGGTGCTCCTGCGACTGGGAACGCACGCGTTTTACCATGGACGAAGGCCTTTCAAACGCGGTCAGGGAAGTTTTCGTGCGTTTATATGAGGACGGCCTGCTCTACAAAGGCGACTATATCATCAACTGGTGCGTGCACTGCGGAACGGCCCTCAGCGACGAGGAAGCCGAGCACCGCGAAGTCGAAGGGATGCTCTATTACGTAAAATACCCGGTCAAGGGACGAGAAAAACTGGAAAAGGAAGGCGAGGACTACATCGTGGTGGCTACCACCCGCCCCGAGACGATGCTCGGGGACGTGGCCGTGGCGGTCAACCCGAAAGACCCCCGGTATTCGCATCTTAAGGGCAAGAAGCTGATCCTGCCCATCCTTAAAAGGGAACTGCAGGTGATATTCGACGAGGACGTGGACCCGGAATTCGGAACGGGGGCTTTAAAGGTCACCCCGGCCCATGATCCCGTGGACTTCGAACTCGGCAAAAAACACGGATTGGAAAATATAAATGTGATGCACCCCGACGGCAGGATAAACGCGCTCGGCGGCGATTATGAGGGCATGGACAGGTTCGAATGCCGCGAGGCAATAGTCGAAGACCTGAAGCAAAGGCGGCTTTTTATCCGGGCGGAAGAACACGGGCACGCTATCGGGCATTGCTACCGCTGTCATACCGTCGTGGAGCCGCGCCTTTCCAGGCAATGGTTCGTGAAGATGAAACCGCTTGCAAAAGACGCCATCAAGGTCGTTCGTGACGGAAAGATCAAGTTCTATCCCGAACGATGGACGAAGGTGTACCTGAACTGGATGGAAAATATCCGTGACTGGTGTATCTCCCGCCAGATATGGTGGGGGCACCGCATACCGGCCTGGTATTGCAGGGATTGCCTGAAATACGAGAACGCCCGTGATGTCGAGATAACCGGGCCGAAAAAGCGGGGAGTGTACGTCGGTACCGAACCGCCGGAGAAATGTCCGGCATGCGGAGGGACGGATATGGAGCAGGATCCGGACGTCCTGGATACCTGGTTCAGTTCCTGGCTGTGGCCTTTCTCCACGCTGGGCTGGCCGGAGAAGACAAAAGAGCTGAAAGTGTTTTATCCCACCGACGCGCTGGTCACCGCGCAGGAGATCATATTTTTCTGGGTTGCCAGGATGATCATGGCGGGACTGAAGTTCCGGAAGGATATACCTTTCAGGGACGTCTATATCCACGGCACGGTGCGCGATTCCACGGGGACCAAGATGTCCAAGTCGCTCGGCAATGTCATAGACCCGCTTGACATCATAGGGGATGTGGGCAGCGACGCGTTGCGTTTCAGTATCATCTCCATAACCAGCCAGGGGCAGGACGTCTTTTTGTCCAGGGACAAGTTTGAGCTGGGGCGGAACTTCGCGAACAAGCTATGGAACGCTTCACGGTACGTTTTGATGAACCTTGAAGGATCGGCCCCGGGGGGCGGGATCGATAAGGGGAAACTGACCCTTGCGGACCGCTGGATACTGAGCAGCCTGAACAGGACGGTGGAAAAAGTCACAAGAAGCCTTGAAGTTTACAGGTTCAGCGATGCCGCCTCGGCGCTGTACGATTTTATATGGCATAAATACTGCGACTGGTATCTGGAGATATCCAAGCTTTCGGATGACAAGGAGACGACGCGGAAGGTCCTGGTGAAGGTCCTCGCCGGGGCCTTGCGTCTTTTGCACCCCTTCATGCCGTTCATAACCGAGGAGATCTGGCAGAAGATACCAGGCACTCCGGCCAGGTGGATAATGACAGCTGACTGGCCGGAGGCCGATAAGGAGCATGATGACGCGGAAGCCCTCGGCAATATGGAGAAATTGATCGGGATCATCACCGCTGTGCGCAATGTCAGGGCGTTCTGGAACATCGGGCATGATGTCCGGATGGGTATCCTTTTGAGCGCCGGCAGCCGGGAGGATCAGCGCCTCCTGGAGGAGAATACCCTTTATATCGAGCGGCTGGCCCGCTGCGAGATCAGCGCCCTTGGAAAAGATGTCTCCAGGCCGGATCAGTCTGTCGCGGCGCTGATCGGGGGAGTAAAGTTGTTCATACCCCTCGGCGGAACCGTTGATGTGGAAAAGGAAAAGGCCCGTATAGCCAAAAAGATGGAAGATCTCGAGCGATACCTCGGCGGCATAGACAAGAAACTCGCGAACAAGTCGTTCCTGGACAAAGCTCCCGAAGATGTCGTCCGGAAGGAAAAGGCGAAAAGGGACAGGTTCCGGGAACAGGTAGAGAATTTAAAGGAAAACCTCGCAGCGATCGAGTAGTATGAAAAAAAGGTTGCAGATGGTTCTCGCGCATGCCGGTGTAGCTTCGAGAAGACGCGCGGCACAGCTTATCGAGAACGGTAAAGTAAGGGTGAACGGGCTGCCCGTGACCGACAAGGGGTTCAGGCTTGATCCGGCAAAGCACGAAATACTGGTCAGCGGCCGGCCTCTTTCCGGCGAGGAGAAGAAATATCATTTTTTATTTTACAAGCCGAAAGGTGTTATCTCTACCGTCAGCGATACGCACGGCCGGAAAAAAGTGACGGATTTTTTCAGGGACATAAACGCCCGGCTTTATCCCGTGGGACGCCTGGACAAGGATACGACCGGGATCCTGATAGTCACCAATGACGGAAAACTCACGCACAGGCTCGCGCATCCCAGTTTTGAAACAGAGAAGGAATACGCCGTCACGGTCGAGCCTTTTATTACGGGGAGCGATATCCGGAAGATCGAACGCGGTATCAGGATCGACGGAAAGCTTACATCCCCCTGCAGGGTGAAGCTGGAAAGGAAGAGCGGCAAGGCAGGGGTGTACAGGATAAAGCTGCATGAGGGCCGCAAGAGACAGGTCCGGCGGATGTTCGAAGCATGCGGCGCCAGGGTCGTGCAGCTCAAGCGCACCGGATATGCGGGGCTGACATTGAAGGGGCTGAAGGAAGGCGAGTTCAGAGAGCTCACCCGAAAGGAAATCGAAAGATTGAGGGAACTGGGAGCATGAAAGACCTGGACAAGAAAAGAGTGGATAGGATCGTCCGGGCCGCGCTGAAAGAGGATATCCGGGGAGGCGATATCACGTCGCAGGCGGTCATTGACAGGTTCCTTGATACGGATGCCTGTATCATGTCGCATGAAAAGGGCGTGGCCTGCGGCATGGAGGTCATCGAGAGGGTCTTTGCCGCCGCAGAATACAGCCTCAGGTTTCGTCCCATGGTAAAGGACGGTGATCTTATCGAGCCCGGACAGGAGATAGCGTTCATCGAAGGCGAGGCGCGGGCGATCCTGAAGGGGGAAAGGACAGCGCTTAACTTCCTGGGGATGATGAGCGGGGTGGCCACGAAGACGCGGGAGATGGTCGATAGAACGGCAGGGATGAAGGCGAAGGTATATGACACGCGGAAAACGATCCCCCTTCACAGATACCTTCAGAAGTACGCGGTCACCGTCGGCGGCGGCCGCAACCACAGAGAGGGATTATGGGACATGGTCCTGATAAAAGATAATCATTTAAGGGCGCTGGCCATGCAGATGAAGACCTCTGACAGCGAGGTCATCATAAAAGAAGCCATCAGGCGCGCCAGGGAAAAGGCGCAGAAGAACGTCAGGATAGAAATAGAAGTAGAAACGTTGAAGGAATGCGAATACGCCCTTGAGGAAAGCCCCGATGTCATCATGCTGGACAACATGTCCCCGCAGATGGTCCGCGATGCGGTCGCTCTACGCAAGAAAAAGAACATGGAAGAAAAGGCGCTTTTTGAGGTCTCGGGCGGCATCAGCGAGGAGAACATCAGGGATTATGCCGGGACGGGCATAGAGATCATCTCCGTCGGAGCTATTACCGGTTTCGTGCGGCCGATCGATTTCAGCCTGGAGATAGTTTTAAAAGATGGAAAGATTTAAGCTGATCACTGATCTTGAACCTGCGGGCGATCAGGCGGAAGCGATCGAGAAGATCACGGGATCCATTGAAAAAGGAAACCCCTTTCAGACGCTCCTTGGCGTTACCGGCAGCGGCAAGACCTTCACGATGGCCAATATCGTGGAGCTTATCAACAGGCCTACGCTGGTCATTTCCCACAACAAGACCCTGGCGGCGCAGCTTTTTGCGGAGTTCAGGGATTTCTTCCCGAAGAACGCCGTTGAGTATTTCGTCAGTTATTATGACTATTACCAGCCGGAGGCGTATGTCCCGCAGACCGATGTGTATATCGAAAAAGACGCTTCGATCAACGAAGATATAGACCGTCTCAGGTTGTCCGCGACAAGTTCGCTGTTTTCGCGCCGTGACGTTTTGATAGTCGCCAGCGTGTCCTGTATCTACGGCCTCGGGTCCCCGGAAGATTATTCGACCATGCTGGTGAACGTGGAATCATCCCAGCCCCTTGCCAGGGAGGAATTCCTGAAAAAGCTGGTGGATATACAGTATGAACGGAATGACATGGAGCTCCAGCGGGGAAAGTTCCGGGTCCGCGGGGATATAGTGGAAGTACTGCCGGCGTACAAGGAAACGGCGCTGCGGGTGGAATTTTTCGGCGATGAGGTCACCCGCGTGTCCGAGATACACCCGGTTTCGGGCGGCGTCCTGGCGAAACTCGACAGGGTAGCGATCTATCCCGCGAGACATTTTGTTACCACCGAGGACAAGGTAAAAAGCGCGCTGAAATTGATCGCCGCCGAACTGGAAGAACGTCTTGCCGAGCTGAGAGGCGAGGGAAAACTCCTGGAGGCGCAGCGCCTGGAAACGAGGACCAAATACGATATGGACATGCTGGGTGAGCTGGGTTATTGCAGCGGCATAGAGAACTACTCGCGCCATCTCTCCGGCAGAGCGCCTGGCAGCCGTCCCTGGTGCCTCCTGGACTATTTCGGCGACGATTTCCTTGTTATTATAGACGAGTCGCATGTTACGCTTCCACAGCTGCACGCGATGTATAACGGCGACCAGGCCAGGAAGAGGACGCTGGTCGATTACGGTTTTCGTTTGCCGTCGGCGCTGGACAATAGACCCCTGAAATTCGATGAATTCATGGGAATAGTGAAACAGATCCTTTTTGTTTCGGCGACCCCCACGAATTACGAGATCTCGCAAAGCAAGGTAGTTGCCGAGCAGGTCATACGTCCTACGGGCCTGGTGGACCCGCCGATCGCCGTGCGCCCGACGAAAGACCAGATATACGATTTGATAGAGGAAGTAAAAAAACGCGCCGCCAGGAACGAGAGGACCCTGGTGACCACTTTGACCAAGCGCCTGGCGGAAGAGCTCACGCGTTTTCTCAAAGAGATGAAACTGCGCGTGCGGTACCTTCATTCCGAGATCAACGCGCTGGACCGCATAGAGATAATACGCGACCTCCGGCTGGGGAAATTCGATTGCCTGGTCGGCATCAATCTGCTCCGGGAGGGCCTGGACCTTCCGGAGGTCTCGCTGGTCGCCGTGCTGGATGCCGACAAGGAAGGTTTCCTGAGGAGCGCGACTTCGCTGATACAGGTAGCCGGGAGGGCCGCGAGGAACGTGAACAGCCAGGTATTGTTATACGCGGACAACATGACCGAATCGATGCAGAAGACCATTGACGTCACGAACGCGAGAAGAGAAAGGCAGATCAAGTTCAACGAGGAGCACGGCATCAAACCGAAGACGATCATGAAAGCCGTGAAGGACGGGATCGAGGCGTACAGGCGGGCCAAGGAGATAGTCCAGGATGTGACCGGCGAAAGCGAAGAAGAGTACGACATCCTGGAGGTCATAGCTCAGCTTGAAAGCGACATGGAACAGGCGGCAAGGAACCTGCAATTCGAGAAAGCGATCGTTTACAGGGACCAGATCGCGAGGCTGAAGAAAATGCTGAAGGAACAGGAGGCAGCCTAATATGCAGCAGCTGCATATCGGTATTATAGGGATCATTGCCGGCATATGCACGACGATATCCTTCATACCACAGATAATCAAGATCCTGAAGACCAGGCACGTGAGGGATATCTCGCTGTACATGTTCGCTATCCTTACAGCCGGTATTTTCCTGTGGCTGGTTTACGGGATCTTTTTAAGACAGTTTCCGATCATACTGGCAAACAGCGTCTCGCTCATCCTGTGTCTTTTCATACTGGCGGCCAAGGTCATGTACGGAGGCGGGACGGGGAAATGAAGATACTGGTTACGGGCGCGACCGGCTTTCTCGGCAGGAACCTGGTAAAACGTCTTTTGCCAAAGGGCCATGAGGTGACCTGTCTTGTCAGGGAAACGAGCAAAACGGATCTTCTGCGGGAAATGGGCGTATCCCTGGCAACAGGCGACGTAACGGATACCGGTGCGGTGGACAGGATCTTTGGCGAAGCGCGGCCCCGGGCCGTTTTTCACTGCGCGGCCAGTGTCACCGAAAAAGATGAAGCGGAACTTTGCAGGATCAATGTCGAAGCCACCCGCAGCGTATGCCGGGCATGCCGGACTTACGGCGTAAAAAGGCTCATTTACCTGAGCTCCGTCGCCGTGGTAAGCGGGAATCCGCAGGTGCCGCTCGCGGATGACCTGCCGTACAAGGCAACAAGCGCTTACGGTAGGTCCAAGATCGAAGCCGAGCGCGTAGCGCTTGAGTTCCGCCGGAAAGGGCTCCCGGTCTCCGTGATAAGGCCCTGCATGGTTTACGGTGAGGATGAACCTCATGCTCTGGACAGGATCCTGAGGGCGGTAAGATCGCGCCGCATCCCGATCCTTGACGTGCCGGAGATGGATTCCAAGCTTCATCTGGTGTACGTGGGCAATGTGGTACAGGCGCTGGAACTCGCGCTCGAAAAGGACGAAGCCACGCGCGGTACGTTCATGGTCGCGGACAAAGAGATCATAACCCCCAGGAGGTTCCTGGAAATACTGTATGATGAACTGGAGGGCACTTGCCCCCCGATCGTGCCGGGGTGGGCGGTGAGACTCCTCATGACCGTCCCTCCTTTACGCAGGAAAGCAAAGGGGATATTTAAGGACAGGGTCTATGACATTACGCGCGCGGCCGATCTGCTCGGCTATGATCCGGCTGTATCGACCGAAGAGGGCCTGCGCCGGACGGTAAGATACTGGAAGAGAAATCAAAGAGTTTAGTATGTTCCCTACCAGGGCCCCTCCGCCCGGTGTGGATCCTCCCTGTACGGGAACATACTGCACTCTTACAAACAAAGTCAGCAATTAACGAAAGGATACACATGTCAAGAATTGCAGTAAATATACTCGGGACGACCGCGGGGGTTCCGACCAGGGAAAGAGCCCACGCGGCCATACATTTAAGCTATGACGACGGAAAAGAGTTCTGCCTGCTTTTTGACTGCGGTGAAGGGACGCAGAGGCAGCTCATGACCGCGGGGCTTAACTCAATGAAAATAAATGACGTGTTCATAACGCACTGGCACGGGGACCACTGTCTGGGGCTTCCCGGTATGACGGATTCGATGGGGTTCGAGGACAGGAAGCGCCCCCTTACTGTTTATGCTCCGGAGGCGCGGAGGGTCCGCAGGTGTCTCGGGTTCAGCCGCTCCATGAGCAATTTCAGGATAGACGTTCGCAGGGTTCCCGCGAGAGGCAGGCGGATCACGCCCCTCATGTCAACGAACAGGTTTCGCATAGTTTCCATACCGGTCAAGCACGGCGTGCCTGCCGTCGCCTATGCCTTGATGGAAAAGGACAAGACCTCTATCGACCTGAGGAAAGCCATCACTCTCGGGCTGCCGCAAAAAGGAGAAGTGTACAGCAAATTGAAAGAGAAGGGCAAGGTCTTTCTGGGGAAGAAGAAGATAACGCTTAAAGATATATCCATGACGAAAAAGGGCAAGAAAATAGTTTATTCCGGCGATACCAGGATCTGCAACAATCTGAAGAAACTGGTCCGCGGGGCGGATCTATTGATACAGGATTGTACGTATTTCGGGGATGTGGGCCGCGACAGGCCCCATGAACATGCCGCGCTGCCGGAGGTCCTCGAAATGGTTTTGAAGGAACAGGTAAAGCGGACCGTCCTTACGCATATAAGCAGGAAATATCAGGATGCGGGGGAGTTAAAGGCCATGGTAAAGGGGTACTCGAATATTGAAGTGGCGGAAGATTTTTTATCGGTTGTCGTGTGATGCAGCATAAGGAACAGGGTAAAAATAGTACAGTATAAGAGGCAGGGTAAAATCAGACATGAAGGTTCTGCTGCACATATGTTGCGGGACATGCGCTTCCTCGGTCGCCGAACAGCTGATGTGCGATGGGTACCGGGTGACGGGGTTTTTCTATAACCCAAATATCCATCCCGCCGATGAGTATAAGAGGCGCCTTGACGGGGCGGCCGAAGTCGCCCGCCAGCTGGGATTCGACCTGGTAGAAGGCCCCTATGACCGCCAGAGGTGGTTCGAGCTGGTCAAGGGAAAGGAGTACTCGGCGGAAGGGGGAGCCCGCTGCGAGATATGTTTTAACATGCGCCTGGAGAAAACCCATGAATATTTTAAAAAGGGGATATTCAATGCATTTGCCACCACGTTGACGGTAAGTCCCCTTAAAGACGTGACGCTCGTGAACGCTATCGGCCGGAAAATAGGCGGCGAGCGCTTCATCTGTGCGGATTTCAAGAAGAAAGGCGGATTTGCCAGGGCGACGGAGCTCTCGCGGGAATGGGGACTGTACCGGCAGAATTATTGCGGCTGCATCTACAGCCTTGAAGAATCGCTGGCGAAAAAGGAACGCAGGGAAAATGAAAAGAAGAAAACAAAAAAAGACTAAACCCGCCGCCGGCAGGCGGGGGCTATCCGGTTCCGCTTTTTTAAAAAGGGTAAGGGATGCCGTAAAGCAGTACGACATGCTTCATAAAGGAGACAGGGTGCTGGTGGCGGTATCAGGAGGCCCGGATTCCGTATGTCTTCTGGAAGCGCTCCTGCGGTTCCGCAGGGAACTGGACCTGGAGATAGTCGTAGGGAACATGGATCACGGACTCAGGGGGACCGCGTCCAGGCGCGATTCTGAATTCGTGAAAAGACTGTCCGGGGAGTCAGGGCTGAAATGCGTCCATAAAAAAGTAAACCTGAGATCCGGGAGGAAAAAGGGTATCTCGGTCGAGGAACAGGCCCGGGGAAAAAGATACGCGTTCCTGCTTGAGGCGGCCGCCCGCAACAAATGCAACGTGATAGCCACGGGGCATACAATGGACGACCAGGCCGAGACGGTCCTGATGAGGATCATTTACGGGTCGTCATCTGCCGGGATCACCGGCATTCCCCCGGTCAGGTACGAAGGCGGACGAAGGATCATCCGCCCCCTGATAAGGGTCGAGAGGCGTGATGTCCTGGACTTTTTTAAAAAAACCGGGTCAAAATATGTCGAAGACAAGACCAACCTGGACGTTAGATTTTTGCGCAACAGGGTACGCCACGAGATATTGCCCCTTCTTGAAAAATATAATCCGGGCCTTAAACGGTCCCTGGTGAACCTGTCCGATACCCTCAGGGAGGATCTTGTCTTTCTTGATACGGAGAAGAAAAAGGCCATCGAGAGGCATGCGGGCCCCGTTAGAAAAAACTTTTCTAAGGGGACGCGCGCCAGCGGCATAAAGATCAAGGATATTCTTCTTCAGCCGAAAGCGCTGAGAAAAGAACTTTTCAAAGAGCTTTTCAGGAGAGCCGGGGGTAATATCAAGAAGCTCACGTACCGGCACTGGATGGACATGGATTATTTCCTGAGAGCCGCGGAAAGGAACAAATCGCTGGATTTTCCAGGAAAAATAAGAGTGACCAAGCATGGCGATGAGATCATTTTCAGGAAAAGGCGCAGTTGACCGTGTTTGAGGAGTATGTTACAATAGCACCGCGTCCGGTATGATTACTACTATCAAATTCAATATCATTACTTATAGAACAGTCAGGTAAGAATGGCCGATAAAAAAAGAGCGTATAATCCGATCAGGAAAAAAACGGGAAGCCCCAAAAAGCCTTCCAAGAAAAAACCCAACCTCCCTGACCGGTTCGTGTGGATACTGATCATCGTAGGTCTTTTCATCCTGTTCCAGTGGGTCTTTTCTTCTTTTGAGGAAACCTCCCAGGAGATGACGTACAAGACGTTTTACCAGACGGTCGAGACGAACGACCAGACCGGGGTCATCCTTTCGGCGGTCAAGATCAAGGACCGTATCGCCGGCAAGCTCAGCGACGGAAGGCGTTATACGGTGAATATCCCGGAAGAGAACATGGACCTGATCAAGCTCCTGCGGGAGAAGGTCCCGGATTTTGATGTCAGGCCGCCGCAGACTTTTCTTTCAAACCTGTTCTATTCTCTCGGGCCGATGCTCCTGTTTATCCTGTTCCTCTGGTTTTTTATATACCGCGGCGCGGCCGGCGGCGGCGGAAAGATGCTGTCGTTCGGAAAGTCAAGGGCCAAGCTCGCCACAAAAGACAAGATGAAAGTGACTTTTAACGATGCGGCGGGCATAGAGGAAGCGAAAGAGGAACTGAGGGAAGTGATAGAGTTCCTGAAAGACCCGCGCAAATTCCAGAAACTCGGCGGGAAGATGCCCAAAGGCGTGCTTCTCATGGGCCCCCCGGGAACGGGCAAGACCCTCCTGGCCAAGGCGGTCGCCGGCGAAGCCGATGTTCCCTTTTTCAGCATATCGGGATCCGATTTTGTCGAGATGTTCGTCGGGGTGGGCGCTTCAAGGGTAAGGGACCTTTTCGACCAGGCGAAGAAATCGGTCAAGATGAGCCAGAAGGGCTGCATCATATTCATGGACGAGATAGACGCCGTCGGCCGGCAGAGGTTTTCCGGCATAGGCGGAGGCCATGACGAGCGTGAACAGACGCTTAACGCGCTCCTTTCGGAGATGGACGGCTTTGATACGGCAACCGGGGTCATTCTGATAGCGGCTACCAACAGGCCGGATGTGCTTGATCCGGCTTTGCTCAGGCCGGGCCGGTTTGACAGGCAGATAGTGGTGGACCTGCCGGATATTACCGGCAGGGACGCGATCCTGAAGGTGCACGCCAAAGGCGTGAAGATGAAGGAAGAGCTGGACCTTTACAAGATCGCGCAGCAGACAGCGGGCTTTTCCGGGGCAGACCTGTCGAACATCATCAACGAGGCGGCTCTACTGGGCGCGAGGAGGGGTAAAAGCGCCGTCGGCGAAGAAGAACTTCAGGAAGCCATGGAACGCATCATAGCCGGCCCTCAGCGAAGATCCCGCAAGATAAGCGAAGAGGAAAAGAGGATCATCGCTTACCACGAGTCAGGCCATGCGCTGATGTCTTATCTTATAGACGGTGCGGATCCGCTGCACAAGGTCACCATCGTTTCCCGCGGCATGGCCCTGGGATACACGATGCAGCTGCCGCGCCAGGACCGGTATATTTACAGGAAGACCCAGTTCGTCGGGAAGATCGCGGGCATACTGGGAGGCCGGGCCAGTGAAGATATAGCGTTCGGAGAGATCTCCACCGGCGCGCAGAACGACATCAAGAAAGCCACCGAACTGGCCAGGGACATGGTGACACAGTACGGCATGAGCGAACGGTTGGGGCACCTGACCGTAGGCAGACGCCACACCCAGATATTTCTGGGACGCGACATCACCGAAGAGAGGAATTACAGCGAGGAAACGGCAAAAGTCATCGATGAAGAGGTCAAGAAGATAGTCGATCATTGTTATGAGACCGCCAGGTCCAAGCTTCTCGAAAATAAGGACAAGCTTGACCTCCTGGCCAATAAGCTGATCGAGAAAGAAACGATGGACGAAGGCGAGGTCTGCGAACTTCTCGGTTTCAAGAAAAAGAAAACGGAGAGCGACGCGGACAAAGCAGATTGAAAGGCGGGATGCGCTTTGGGGCTGTGCCTGAAAGATCATATGCTCCCGGTCGGGGAGCGCACCTGTATCATGGGCGTGCTGAATATCACGCCCGATTCTTTCAGTGACGGCGGCAGATATCTGGACTCGCCCGGCGCGGTAGAAAAAGCGAAACAGATGGCGGACGGGGGCGCCGATATCATAGATATCGGCGGGGAGTCCTCGCGTCCCGGGTCGGAACGCATTTCCGCGGAAGAAGAACTTGACCGCGTCATGCCGGTCATAAGGGAGCTTGCCGGGGCAATTGACGTGCCGCTGTCGATCGATACTTACAAGAGCGAGGTGGCCCGTCGGGCGCTGGCCGAAGGGGTCTCTATGGTCAACGATATCACGGCGCTGCGCGGGAGCGAGGATATGGCGCGGACGATCGCCGAATTCGATGCGGGTGTTGTCCTCATGCACATGCTGGGCGAGCCGAAGACCATGCAGGAGGAGCCGCACTACGACGATGTGATCGAGGAGATCTTTTTGTATCTTTCGGATTCGGTCGACCTGGCTCATAAAGCCGGGATAGATCCCGAAAAGATAATCGTTGACCCCGGTATAGGGTTCGGGAAGACGGTTGAACAGAACCTTGTTATCCTGCGCCGGCTTGACCGGTTTAAGGATCTGGGTAAACCCGTTCTTATCGGCACTTCCCGCAAATCGTTCATCGGCGCTCTTACCGGAAAAGAGGTCGGCGGCAGGATATTCGGCACGGCGGCGAGTTTTACGGCCGCGATAATGAACGGTGCCGATATCGTGAGGGTTCATGATGTCCGCGAGATGCGTGACGTCACGTGCATCGCAGACGCAATAACAGGTGCTTAGACCATGTTTTTACTGGAATCCTGGGAAATAATATTTGAGATACTGATACTCTGGGGCGTCTATTATATGATATACCTTCTTCTGAAGGGGACCGCCGCGGAACAGGTGCTCAAGGGGATCATCGTGATCGCCGCCGTCATCATGCTGAGCAGGGGGTTTAACCTTGTCATCATCAACTGGCTCCTGACGCGGCTTCTCGCCATTTCGGTCATCGCGTTCCTTATTATCTTTCAGCCGGAGGTCAGAAGAGGGCTGGCCAGCATAGGGCGGTTCGGCATATTTTCCGGGGAGAGGCATATCCTCGGCGAGATAGCCAAGGCGTCCGTAATATTGTCTAAAAAGAAGATAGGCGCCCTGATCGCGATAGAGAGGGAGATCGGACTGCGCCGGTATGTCGAAAGCGGCGTTACTATAGATTCGCAGGTGACCAGCGAGATCATAAACTCGATATTTACGCCGAGATCGCCCCTCCACGACGGAGGCATAATCATTTCCGAGCACCGTATAGAAGCGGCGGCCTGTCTTTTTCCTCTCACGCAGAACCCCAACGTCCCGAAAACAATGGGGACCAGGCACAGGGCGGCCCTGGGGCTCAGCGAGGAGACGGATGCCGTTGTTATCGTGGTGAGCGAGGAAACAGGCACCATTTCCGCGGCTGCCGGCGGGAAGATAACCGAAGATGTCGAGCACAGGAACCTTGCAAAAATGCTTGAGAAATTATACATGCCCAAGGTAAAGAAACAGTCTTTTCTGGTGGTTATTAAAAGGATCCTGGCAAAACGAAGGGTATTACAGGAATAGTATATGAGACTCGGCGATATTATATTCAATAATTTCTGGCCGAAGGTCATTGCGCTTGCGCTCGCGATAGCGACATGGTTCTATGTTTTTGACCTGGTCAATACTGATTCATTTTCACAGAAAAAAAAGACCGCGGAAGAAGTTTTTTCATATTATAAGTTTGTCGTGAAAGAGGTCCCGGTGAAACCGGTTTTTTCCGGCAAGTCGCCTGAAGGATACCGCGCGCTGTTCGATAAGGTCAAGGTGGAACCCGCAAAGATATCTGTTTTCGGCCCCGAGGACATACTGGATGACGTGGTGGAACTCGAGACCGATAAGATCAACCTCGGCGAATATACCCGCAGCGCGCAGCTGCACCTCGGCATTCATTCCGACACGAAGTTCCTGCAGATCAAGGATAAGATAGTGGACGTATATCTTCCGGTGGAGACCGTGAAGATGGAAGGGAAAGCGTCCCCTCCGACAGAGCCCGCAAAAGGCGCGGAAAATAAAAAATAACCGTATCATGGTAAAGCTTGGCGTAAACATAGATCATGTTGCTACCGTCCGGGAAGCGCGCAAGACGTTTGAACCCGATCCGATAGAAGCGGCGCAGGAAAGCGAAAAAGCCGGGTGTGACGGCATAGTCTGCCATCTCCGGAAAGACCGCCGTCATATAAATGATAGGGACCTTGAGCAGCTGAAACGCGTTGTCACGACAAAGCTGAACATGGAGATGTCCGTGGATCCCGAGATCGCCGGTATTGCCTGCCGGGTAAAACCGGACCAGGCCACCCTGGTGCCGGAGAACCGGCAGGAGATAACCACTGAAGGCGGGCTTGATGTCGCCGGCAATCTCGAAAGGGTCGGGGAAGTGGTCCGGCAGCTTTCCGATGAAGGCATAGAAGTGAGCCTGTTCATAGACCCGGAACCCGTTCAGGTGGAAGCTTCAAAGAAGGCCGGGGTAAATATCGTCGAGTTTCACACCGGGCGGTATGCCGAGGACTTTAACGCGGGCCGGGATCACGAGAAAGAGCTTGGGAACCTGCGAAGGATGGCAAAGATCGCCCTTGAACAGGGGCTTACGGTATGCGCGGGGCACGGCTTGAATTACAAGAACGTGACGCCGGTGGCGCGTATCGAAGGCATGCACGAGCTTAACATAGGACATTCCATAATCTCCAGGGCGGTGTTCGTGGGCCTGCCCGCCGCAGTGAGAGAGATGAAGGAACTGATGAAATGAACATCGCGGGCATAGGCATAGACGCGGTAAACATAGAAAGGTTCCATAAAGCTGTCGGTCAGCGGGGCGAGGGTTTCCTGAGGAGGATATTCACGCCGAAGGAACTGGAATACGGCGGGACGAAAAAAGCGTATTCGGCGCACATGGCCGGGAAGTTCGCTGCCAAGGAAGCCGTTAAGAAAGCGCTTCCCGACGGCGCCCGGATCGGCCTCAACTGGCTGGATATAGAGATATTGAATAGCGGCGACGGCAAGCCTCACGCTGTCCTGCACGGGCAGGCCAGAGAGCTGATGGAAAAATTCAACCTGTCGCAGGTCTTTGTCAGTATTTCCCATACCAGGGACCTTGCGACATCTAACGCGATGGTGGTGAAAAATGGTGCGTGAGCATATTGAAAAAATACCGGTTCGGCGGGAAGATACGCATAAAGGCGATTACGGCAAGGTGTTCGTCATCGCCGGGTCGCGCGGCATGACCGGCGCCGCTTTCCTGTGTTCGCAGGGAGCGATCCGCTCCGGCAGCGGCCTGGTCATCAACGGTATCCCCGAATCCCTGAACGCGATAATGGAGACGAAACTGACCGAGGTGATGACGCTTCCCCTGAAGGAGACCGCGGCCTGCTCTCTGGGCTTGAAGGCAAAGGCGGATATCCTGGATTTTGCCGGGAAATGCGACGTCGTCGCTATCGGACCCGGCCTGGGCAGGGATGCCGAGACACGCGCGCTTATCAAAGAACTTATCGTGGATATAGAACAGCCGGTCGTTCTTGACGCCGACGGGATCAACGCGTTCGAAGGCGAGCTCGAAATATTGAGGAAAAGGCCCGGCCGGACGGTCATCACGCCCCATCCGGGCGAGATGGCGCGGCTGATGGGAAAGGATGCCGTGGAGATCCAGGCGAACAGGGTGGATATTGCCAGGAGCGTTGCGGAAGTAGCAGGGGTGGTGGTCTGTCTGAAAGGGCACAGGACCGTTGTCGCCAGCCCGGAAGGCATGACCTACGTGAACGAGACAGGCAATTCGGGCATGGCCAGCGGCGGGACGGGAGACGTCCTGACCGGCATGATCGCTTCGTTTATCGGGCAGGGTGTTGATGAATTCAGCGCCGCGGTCTCCGGGGTATATCTTCACGGTCTTGCCGGCGATATAGCGGCGGAGAAAAAAGGCCCGTTCGGCCTGATAGCGTCCGATCTTTTGAAGTTCATGCCCGAGGCGTTCGACAGGGCAGGGATATGACGCCGGCGTAGCTCAGAGGTAGAGCAGGGGTTTTGTAAACCTCTGGTCGGGGGTTCGATTCCCTCCGCCGGCTCCACGTTTAATCTGAAAACAGCTCTTTACAAATTCGGTAGAATTTCTTAGAATACAACCTCACGGGGAGATAGCGAAGCGGACAAACGCGGCAGACTGTAAATCTGTTGGCTTAGCCTTCGAAGGTTCGAATCCTTCTCTCCCCACCACTATTAAAATTTGGGGCTTCGGCCGGCCTTCTGTGGTAAACGGCCGCCTCCGCCCCCTTCGGGCTGCTGGGAAACGCAGCCAAATTTTTTCAAGGGGAAACCAATGGTTTCCCCTTGACGTCCGTCTTCGGCGGACTGTTCCCCTTCCTTTATATGATTTAAAGGCGCCGAATCCTTCTCCTCTTTTCGCTTCCCCTGCAAATTAACCGAAAATTAGCACAAAGATAACATAACATTAAAACTGGCATGATAGACTTATAATGCATGGATCAAGTTCTTGAGCCGCGCATGTGCGGGATTTTTTCGAAGGTCGGAAAAATACATCACTTGCGGAAAGGAGACAGAGATGACCGGATGGCTTTTCGACAAGCACGGAAAAGCATGCGTCTTCCTCCTTGAAGACCGGTTTGTCAGCAAAGACGGCCGCATTCTCGGCTGGCTTGCAGGCGAAGATGTCTATTCGCTGGCCGGAAGGCATATAGGATGGTTCGAGGAGGGGATCTTATATGACGGATGCAACAGGGTCCTGGCGTTCCAGGAAGCGGCCGTGCTTTATGTCTCGTTCATCCCTACCGTAATAAAAGTCCCGGATATTCCCGTTATCCCGTATCCCCGGGATCGGCCGGAACTCTCCGGCGCCCCGTACAGGCCGAGTTACTGCGAAGGCTGGTCCGAACTGGATATAACGCGGTTCTTCCGGGAAGACACCATAATTCTTGCCAAAACGGGTAAATAGAGTTAATATAACTACATATAACAAGTATCTAACTTTTGGCCACAACGGGGTGGCGGGTGCAGAATTCAGAGCATAAACACGTTTGTGCTTAGGCTTGAAAGGTAATTCCTTCCGAGGGTTGCCTTTTTTTATTTTTCAGGGGAAAAAGAATGAAGGATAACGATAAAGCCAGAGAGCAGCTTGCCAAGAAGTTGCGGGAAAGCGAGGAATTCGCTTTCAGCCTGTTGAACAGTTCCCCCAATCCCATGATAGTCATTAATCCGGATACATCAATAAAATACGTGAACCTCGCGCTGACGAAACTTACCGGTTTTCCTTCCGGGGAGATCATCGGCACCAAAGCACCATACCCCTGGTGGACGGAAGAGACGCTGGAGAAAACGGGCGAGGACCTGAAAAAAGCCATGCGCGGGGAAGCGATAAAACTCGAAAAGCTTTTCAGGAAGAAAAACGGGGAAAGGTTCTGGGTCGAGATAGCCCCGGGGCCGATAATAAGAGAAGGTGAATTCAAGTATTACATTTCAAATTGGACAGACATCACCGAGCGCAAGAAAGCGGAGAAGAAAATGGAAAAAGCTTTTCAAATGACCCGCGACATTCTGGAAAAGTCCCCATTCGGCATCTATGTTGTGGACAGCAAGGGAAACATTGAGTATGTTAACCCGACCATGATCAAGATAGCGGGTGACAGTTTTAAGCAATTTAAAGACATGAACGCGTTTGAGCTCCCCACGTACAGGGAGTTAGGTATTAACGATAAGATCAAGGCGGCCGTAAAGGGCGAGGGCTTCTTCGCGGGGCCGGTTGAATATACATCGTATTTCGGCAAGAAGACCACTGTAAGAAATTTTATCGGCATGCCGTTTGAGGAATACGGCGAAAAGAAAGCCCTTGTTTTCGTGGAGGACATCACCGAACGCAGGAAGACGGAAACAGAGCTAAAAGAGTCCGGTTTAAAACTGAAGGAACAGAAAAGGGCTTTGGAGGAGAAGAATATCGCGCTGAACGAGCTTATCGGTCAGATCGAGCTTGAAAAACGCAGGGTCAAAGAGGAAATAGCCACTAATGTCGATGAGATACTGCTTCCCATCGTGGAAAGGCTCGGCATGAAGGGGGTCTCGCGCAAATACGGCGAATTACTCAAATATCATTTAGAATCGATATCTTCCTCGTTCGGCAGGGAAATAACCAGGAAGGCCAGAAAACTGACCCCCAGGGAGATCGAGATATGCAGTGTCATAAAAGGCGGCCTTACGAATAAGGAGATCTCACGGGTTTTAAATATTTCTTACCAGACAGTTGAAAAACACCGCAAAAATATCAGAAAAAAACTGGACCTGTCCGACAAAAAGGTCAACCTGACCACCTACCTGAATCATATTTAACCAGTGCTCCCCTGCATTTTAGCGGGTATAAAATCTACCCATTATCTACCCTTTTAAGCCCGGTTGTTGCTTTTCTTATTTTTCTATAAACTAATAATATGAAT
>Ga0180432_10000091_pt1 | contig 136789 bp, 107 predicted proteins | sample SS_ome_10_FD_132414 | JGI IMG/M metagenome (GOLD analysis project Ga0180432, IMG submission 132414) | Hypersaline lake sediment archaeal communities from the Salton Sea, California, USA - SS_1_MS_2 metaG | ecosystem: Environmental > Aquatic > Non-marine Saline and Alkaline > Hypersaline >... | reverse complement strand
TTTCTACAGCCCCCATTCTCCGAAAAATCGACATGGGCAGGCCTGGCTAGGTGCGTCTCTGTTTCAGTTGCTAAGGTTCGTTTCCCACCCTGAATTCGGGTTTGACTTTTACCGCACTCTATGTTCGGGTTGGATCAGGTGGACCAATATGTATCAACGACGCCCGTGCATTCGCCTTCGCAGTCATTATGGCACGTCTCCGTTAACCAGGCGTTGACAAGCGGCTATCAGTTCCTTAACGACCGGCCGAGGCAGCGGCATCACGCCCCGAGGAATCGCTCCCGCAGATCCGGCGTGAGCAGGCCGAGGACGTCCGGGATCTCCACCGCCTGCTCGGGCGGCACGCCTTCCAGCAGCGTGCGCACGGCTTTGCTTGCCTCTGCCGTCTCCGGCTGCGCCTCAAGCTGGCGCAGGAACTCGTCCACCTTGCCGGTCGTCATCGAGGCAATGAACTGATCCACCGGTACACCCACCGCGTTGAGCGTGTGGATGGTCTGGCGCAGCGAGGCGACAGACACACCGCGCTTCTCCAACTCCGGCGCGACGTAATCGTTGAAGAACTGGGCCTCCAAGATGGAACGCTCGCCCGACTCGACCTCCCGCATCTCCTTCCACAGGCCCCGGCCCTTGGCCAGCCCCTCGATGATGCTATGGGTGAGCTCGGTGCCCCCCCACCCGATGACGCCGGCCGTCAGCAGCCAGTCAATCAACGTGCCCACGGTGAAGTCATCGAAGATACCGCCGATGCCCGCGTTGAACAGGATCAGGTCCGGCGACGAGAAGAGCACGTCGAAACCCAGAAGGCGGAAGAAGCGCACGTTCGTCAGCCCGATGGCGAGCACCGCGATCACGGTCCCAACCCAGTGGGAGCGCGCCTTCTTCTTCATGATGTAGTCGGGCGAAGACGTGCTGAGCTCCCCCGCCGGATTGGGCCACATGCCGGCCTTCTCCCACCGCTCCCAGATCATCTCCAGCACCCGCTCGATAGAGGTGGCGATGGCAAGCAGGGGAGCGAGCGTGACCCACAGCACGTCCGCCGCGGTGTCCCCCTCCTGCTGCCCGGAGGTCGCCTCCCCGCCGGCCCAGGCCACCGTAGTCGCCAGCGCCAGCAGCGCCAGTGTACACATAACGATCCAAAGACCCCGCCTCATCATCGTCTTACTCCTTTCTCGATTGGGCTCAGAACCTATGCCAGGCACGACAACAGCGATTGTACTCTATGTCCAAGACAAGGGCAAATGACATAGATCAGGGATAACGTTGACTTCCAATGACTCCGGCATATACTACAGACATGTTCTATTTCCTATCCAAGTTCATCCCCCTGTTCGTATATCCGCTGGGGCTGGCGTGCGTGTTGCTGGCCCTGGCCCTGTGCGCGCGCCGGAGACGCCGCTGGCAGACGCGCTTCGTCGCCGTGGCGCTTGCGCTGCTCTGGATCGGCGGCAACCGGATCGTGTCCATGGCACTGATGCGCTCGCTGGAATCGCAGTACTTGCCCGACGCGACGCTGGAGTCCACGCCGGGCCCCCACGCCGACGTCATCGTCGTGCTCGGCGGTGCTGCGCGCGCTGCCGCCGCCCCACGGCTGACGAGCGAGGTCAGGGAATCCGGGGATCGCCTGCTGTACGCGGCACAGCTCTACGAGCAGGGTGCGGCGGCCCACATCCTGCTCAGCGGCGGGACCACCGAGTGGGTCGAGTCGTCGCCGATGCCCGAGGCGCAGGATATGGCCGACATACTCGCGGCCATCGGCGTTCCACGCGGGGCGCTCTGGCTGGAGAGCACCTCGCGAAACACCTATGAGAATGCCGTGGAGACGCAGGCAATCCTGAAGCGTCATGGGGCCACGCGCGTCATCCTGGTCACGTCGGCCTGGCATATGCCCCGCGCCTACGCGGTGTTTGCCCAGACCGGTCTGGAGGTGATCCCCGCCCCCACGGATTTCCTGGTCACGCAGGAGGACTGGGCATACTACACCCAACCGGATGCGGTGGTCCAGTTGTTCAACCTGCTGCCCACGGCGACGAATCTCTCCTTCACGACCCAAGCGCTGAAGGAGTACATCGGGCTGTGCATATACGGGCTACGGGGCTGGCTGTGACGCCGCCACCTTGCCCCCGCTGACGCTTGTGGTACAATCTCCCCGCGCAACCCTCCACACCACCCAAAGGAGAAAAACCATGCACGCGAAGTCCGATGTGGGCCGTGCCTACCGCCGTGTTGTCAACGCCTGGTGTATGTACGATTGGGCCAACAGCGGCTTCGCCACGACTATCCTGGCCGCGGTGTTGCCCGTCTACTACAGCCAGGTCGCCGGGGCCACGCTTCCCAGCGAGGCTCGAGCGACCGCCTATTGGAGCACGGGCGTCAGCCTGTCGCTCCTCATCGTCGCCATCTTCTCTCCCCTCCTCGGCACCGTGTCCGACGTCATACGCGGCAAGAAGCGCTTCCTGGCGCTGTTCGCCGGCCTGGGCATCGTCGGGACGGGGCTGCTGGTGCTGGTAGACACCGGCGACTGGCTCCTGGCCTCGATCCTGTTTGTGTTCGGGCGGATCGGCTTCACCGCCGCCAACGTCTTCTACGACGCGCTGTTGCCCCACGTGGCCAAAGAGGAGGACCGGGACCAGGTCTCTACGCGCGGCTACGCGCTGGGGTACCTGGGCGGCGGGCTGCTGCTGGCGGTCAACGTGGCTATGATCCAGTTCCTACCCGGGACGTGGGGGCCCCGGCTCTCCTTCCTCAGTGTCGCCGTGTGGTGGGCCATCTTCTCAATCCCGGTGTTCACCCGCGTGCCCGAGCCGCCCGCGGCTACGGTCAAGCTGGCCCCCGGCGAGAACGTCATCACGGTGAGCTTCAAGCGGCTGGGTAAGACGATCAAGGACATTCAGCAATATCGCGAGCTGTTCAAGTACCTCATCGCCTTCTTGATCTACATCGACGGCATCGGGACGATCATCAGCGTGTCGGCCATCTACGGCGCGGAACTGGGCTTCGGCAGCGTCGAGCTGATCCTGGCGCTGCTGCTGGTGCAGTTTGTCGGCATCCCCTTCAGCCTGATCTTCGGACGGTTGCCCAGCCGGACCGAGAAACGACGCCCGATCTTCCTGGCCATCATCCTGTTTAACCTGGTGTTCATGCCCCTGATGGGCATCGTCGGCGCGCGCGTGCTGCCGGGCGAGATCACGGGCGCGCCGCTTCCGCCCTACGAGGCCGTCGGCGACGCCGTGGGCGAGGGCGTGTATCGGGCGGATGGCAGCGCGCTGAGCTATGCCGGCGCGTGGGACATGGTCACGGTTGCGGCGGAGGCGCTCCGGACGGACACCGACGCGACGTACGCCATCACCGATGAGACAGGCGCGCGCTGCGACTTCACCTTCAACGGGCAGAAGGTCGAGATCACGCACAGCACCGGCCCGGACCACGGCGTCTGGGCGGTTGAGATAGACGGGGAGGCGTTGATGGACCCGGACACCGGCGCACCGCTCACCGTGGACGGATACCACAGGACCATGCGCTACGGGGTACGCCGCTCGTTCCTGGCTCAGGAGCCTGGGCAGCACGTCCTGAGCCTGGTCCACACGGGCGACAAACACCCAGACAGCCAGGGCACCGTCCTGGCGCTGGCCCAGGTCGAGGTCCTAGCACCGATCCGGCAGAGCAACCTGGGCATCATCATCGCCATGATTCTGGGCCTTGAAGCCGTCGGCGTCGTGCTGGCGCTGCTCTTGGGAAGGCTCCTGTTCTCGGGCGTGGTCGAGATGCTGGACACGCGGCGCAGCATCATCCTGTCGCTGTGCGTCTACGCCGCCATCGCCGTGTGGGGGTTCTTCCTCAACTCGGTGATCGAGTTCTGGCTCCTGGCGTGGATGGTGGCAATCGTACAGGGCGGGAGCCAGGCGCTCAGCCGCAGTATGTACGCCAGCCTCTCCCCAGCGGCCAAGAGCGGCGAGTTCTTCGGCCTGTACGGCGTGATGGAGAAATTCTCCGCCATCATCGGGCCCCTGATCTTCGCTATCGCTGCGGCCACGTTCGACAACAGCCGTCCGGCCGTGCTGAGCCTGATTGTGCTCTTCTTCGTCGGCATCTACCTGCTGACACGGGTGGACGTCGAGGAGGGCCGCCGCCTGGCGCAGGAGGAGGATGCGGCGCTGCTGAAGGCAGGGGGATAGCGGGCGCGAAGTAAGCGTCACTTCAAGGAAAGGGCCAAGGAATGACCAAACAACCCCGACAAGCTCCGAAGAACTACTTGATAGACATGGATGGCGTGCTCATCAGCGGGCGTACCGCCATTGCCGGTGCAGACCGGTTCATCGAACGCCTCAAGGGCCAGGAAGTGGAGTTCCTGGTGCTGACCAACAACCCAGTCTACACGCCAGGCGACCTGGCACACCGCTTGGGGACGATGGGCATCCACGTGCCTGCCGAACGGATTTTCACCTCGGCGCTGGCCACCGCTCGCTTCCTGCAGTCACAGAGGCCCGATGGCACAGCATTCGTGATCGGCGAGAGCGGACTGACCGAGGCCGTCCACAACATCGGCTACGTCATCACCGATCTGAATCCCGACTACGTCGTGCTGGGTGAGACGCACACGTACAACTTGGAGATGATCACCAAAGCCATCCGGCTAATCGCCAGCGGCGCGCGCTTCATCGCCACCAACCCCGACCCATCCGGGCCAACTGAGAGCGGGCTGGCGCCCGCGTGCGGCGCGATGGCGGCCTTGATCGAGACAGCCAGCGGCGTCAGCCCCTTCTTCGTGGGCAAACCCAACCCGCTGATGATGCGCACGGCCCTCAACTTCCTGGACGTTCACTCGGAGGACACGGTGATGGTCGGAGATCGGATGGAGACCGACATCCTCGCCGGCGTCGAGAGCGGAATGGAGACAATCCTCGTGCTGACCGGCGTCACGTGCCGCGAGGACGTGGCCCGTTATCCCTATCAGCCCACGCACATCATCGGTTCTGTCGCCGAGATCGAGCCGTGACCCTCGGACCGCGAGCATCCTGCTCGCTCTTCCGGCGGCCACGATCGCCGCAACCTGCCAATGGGACCGCGAGCATCCTGCTCGCCCTTCCGCCGGCCACGATCTCCGCAACCTGCCGGTGGGACCACGAGCATCCTGCTCGCCCTTCCGTCGGCCACGATCTCCGCAACCTGCCAATGGGACCGCGAGCATCCTGCTCGCTCTTCTATCGACGACCACGCACGGAGGATACTTGGGATGCGAAGCGCCTACCCTATCTCGTCCAGCAGGTCCACGACCGCCCGCCACACCGCATCGGGCGGGGGAGCGCCGGGCCGATCCAGGCCCCAGAGCGCGATGTCGTCGTCCGTGTACCCGTAGCTGTGGTACTCGCTCCGCCGGTGGCCACTTGGGAACACGTCGTCGGATGCACAGACGGATGCAGCATCCGCGCTCTCGTCGTCGGCCACGATACGGACAACCGGCACACTATGGCGTTCGTCGTCGCTGGACAGAGACGGTTGGAGAAACCTATCTACGTACATAGCTGCCTCCTCACTAAACACACTGAGGCGTGTCTGCAAGCGTCCTGTGGTGCTGCCCGGCTACCTGGACGCACATCTAGTGTAGCACGGGAGCGTGTCATCATGCGTGTCATGAATCAGAGCTTTGTGAAGTCCTAGCGCCATGGCTAGATCGGAAACTGCGCCAGAGGGGACCCGGCGGGACGCACGCTCTTGGATCGCGACGCGGCTGGTCACGCTGGCGCGCGTGTATTTCACGTGGGTGTTCGGATGGGCCATCGCGCATGCACTGCTTGGCACCCGCCTGTGGTGGCTGTTTGTGCTAAGCACGTTCGCCGAGTACTTTTTCCTCACACTACCTGTGATTGCGGGTATCGCGCTCCTGGTGCGGCGGCGCGAGACCTGGATCGGCCTGGGGGCGGTGACGGCGCTGGGGCTGTACCTGTACGGGGGACTGTTCCTGCCCCGGATGCCGCAACAGCCGTTCGCAGCAAGGCCCGGATGTCTGCGTTCGCCAGGTCCGCCGGAGTGCCGTCCCGACCCGGACGGCGCGACCCTCACGGTAATGTCGTACAATCTACTGGGGACCAGAGAGCATCCCGAGGGAGTCGTGGCCACGATCCGCGCGGTGGGTGCCGACGTGGTCGCGTTGCAGGAACTCACCCCCTCGTCGGCCGGGGCTATCCAGCGCGAGTTGGCAGCGGCATACCCATACCAGGTGCTCGATCCGCAGGTGGGCGTGACTGGCATGGGCGTCATCAGCCGCTACCCGCTACGTCCTAGCGGCGAGACGTTGCCCGGCAACTGGGTCTTTGTTCCCCAGGTATTGGCCATGGACTTCGCCGGGAGCATGGTCACGGTGTTGCACTTCCACACGTTCGCGACGAGCCTCTCGCGGGCAATGGATTTGCTCGCCGCACCGGCCCACATCGAGCGGACAGTGCGCGAGCGGGAACGGCAAGCCCAGGCGGTCGTGGACTTCGTGGCCACGCACCCAGGCCCTCTCATCGCTCCCACCGACTTGAACACAGGGGATCAAAGCACAACCTACGCACTCGTCGCCGGCGTGCTGGAGGACTCGTGGCGCGAGGCGGGTTGGGGATTGGGTCACACGTTTCCCGGCATCGCTCCCTCCGAGGACCCCGGGGCCATCTTCGCGCAACTCCCCATCCCCATGTGGTGGATACGGATTGACTACGTGTTTCACTCCGCGCACTGGCGCGCGCTGGAGGCCCGAACCGGACCGTGGGATGGCGTGTCAGACCACCGACCCATCGTAGCACACCTGATGCTGGTACAGGAGTAGGACTCCGGACGAGAAACCAGGTTTTTTCCGAAAAACCTGGTTTCTGACGGTTCGAGCTACCCGCACGCTACGAGTCCTGGGTCAGCGGCAATTGCACGGCGAAGCGGCTACCCGGGCAGGTCTCCTCATCGTAGCCAGGGCTTTCCGCCCAGATACGCCCCCCATGAGCCAGCGCTACGCCCTGGGCGATGGCAAGCCCCAGGCCCGGCCCTCCCCCCTTGAAATTGGTGGTCCCGGAGGAGTGAAGCGCCAGCTCCCCGGTGCGGTAGAACTTCTCGAAAATGAGATCCAGGTCCTGGGGCGCGATGCCGATACCCGTATCCTCAACCGCGACCTCGATGCAACGCCCTAGCTCAGGCACATCCACCATGCGTCCCGTCGCCGTGATCCGTCCCCCGTCCGGCGTATACTTGATCGCGTTGTTCACCAGGTGGTAGAAGAGTTTGTACACCAGGTCAGGATCTCCGGCGTAGGTGGGCAGGCCCGACAGCCCCACAAACCCCAGAGTCACGGCGCGCTCCGCCAGCGCCTCTTCGAACTCCGAGGCGATACCGTCGAAGGCCACCGCGATGTTCACAGGACTGTGGACAATATCGACCTCCCCGGTCATCAACCGCGAGACGTCCAAGATGCTGTTGAACAAGCGATGGAGGCGTTCTGTACTGGTCACCACGCCTTGTACCAACTCCCGCAAATGGGGGACACCCTGCACAATACGGTCGTTCCGCATCATCTGGGCATAGCCCAGCAGGGCAGCCACGGGAGTGCGCAGCTCGTGGGCCGACACCCGGATGAAATCTGACTTCGTCCGGTCCAGGCGCTCCAGTTGCTCGAGAGCGCGTCGCAGTCCCTCGTTGGCCTCACGTAGTTCAGCGATGGCTTTCTGGTCCGAGTCCCGCAGCCGTCTAGTCATGCGGACCAGCATGCGCACACCCAGGGACGGGTTGCGCCCCAGGACGGTCAGGAAGGGTGCCTGCGCAATCCGCAACACATTGGTGGGCTCGACAGCGCGCACACTGGCGGTGCGTACGCTTTCCTGGAGGATGGCCATCTCGCCGAAGATCTCCCCGGTCCCTGCCCTGTGCAGTGGCCGATGGTTATCTTCGTCCAACCGCTTAACTACCTCCACCCAACCCTGGATGACGACGTAGACCGCATCCCCCTCCTCACCTTCACGGCAGACGACAGCACCGGCAGGAAAGGCAAGCTCAACCGCCGCCTGGGCCAGCTCATCCAGATCCTCCTCGGTCAGACCAAAGAGGATCGGGCGAAGGAATTCCTTGATATCCGCGTTCGAGGAGAAGACAGGGCTATCCATGACAGGCTCCGTGGCGCAACCCGTGCGCCTCAACTCAACAAAACTCAGACTGGCCTGAGTATAGATCAACCGTGTAAGAAAGTCAACGCGGACACCGACCGCCTGCGGCTGGCACCGGCACTGACACCATCCAACCCTGTTCCACCAGTCTACCGTACTTACGCATTTCGTTGGGTTACAACTGCGTTACAATGAAATCTCACTCGTTCGTAGTCCCGGATGTCTGCATCCGCCAGGTCCACCGGAGTGCCGTCCCGGGCAAATGGGTGCTACGTTGTACTATCCCTCACCACAAAGGGCATGAAAAGCTGGTATTGCGCGTACGAGATCACGACCTCTTCCAACAGTGGCGTACTGATCCCGGTAGAGGTGAAGACGGCCCGATATTGGATCGAGCCGCCGGCCGGGTGCAGGATAGCCTCCCCGGGAGCGGCGTGCGTGATCCAGTCGGTCCATCCCGCTTCCGCAGCGGTCATCACGCGGGTAGCCAGCGCGATACCTGTGGCTGGCGCGGTCACGGCCGACCATGTGATCGTGTCCCAGGCTGCCAATCCGTTGGCGTCAAAGATACGAGAATACTCACCCTGGGCGACGTAGCGATTGGCCGGGTATCCGGTCGCGTAGATCTGGGGCGCTGAGACACCGCGATAATCATCCCACGCAACGACTGCCTGCCCCTGGAAATCGACGACCAGGTCCGGGGCGGCGCTGGCAGCCACGCTGTGCTGCGGCAAACTGAGGACAGTGGGCTGGGTCCAATGCCTGCCGCCATCGGGGCTCAAGGAGAAAAGCACGTTTGCCGTGGCGGCCTGACTATCAGGGCTGTGCACCCAGGCCACGTACACCCGCCCGCGAACGTCGACGCCCATGGCCGGGCTCGCGTAGAAGGCATTGGAGGCAGAAGCCTGGGACAGTCGATGCACGACCGAACGAGTCCACGTGTCCCCCTGATCCTCGCTGCGGCCTACCACGACCTGGAAATCGTAGGTGGCAGGGTCGGTGGGGACGCGTTCCACCCACGTTGCGAAGAGCAATCCCTGTGGCCCGGCCAACACGTCGGGATCGAACGCATAATCCATGTCGGGATCGCTTAGCCGGGAATCGGCACTCCAGGCACCCCAGGTGGTGCCGCTGAGCCAGCGGGAGAAATACACGTCCCCCGTGTACTGGTCCCGCTCCCGCTCATCCACCCACACCAGGTACGCGTCCCCGTCGGCGTCCACGGCCAGACTGGGCTCACGCTGTTCGGCGTCGGTGATGCAGTCGCTGGCCTCTACCGGCGTCGTCCAGACCGCGCCGGTGTGGCGGGCGACGTAGATGTCGCCATCGTCATCCCGCTCGTCCTCCCAGGCGGCGTAGAGATAACCCGAGTCGCCGTGTGCGGCGATGCGCGGGAGCAGTTGCTTGCCGGTGCCCGAGTACACAGGCGTGGCGGGCGTCCAAGATGCACCCCGGTCGTAGCTGACAGCGTGGAAGATATCGCCATCGTCGTGCCGATCGTCCTGCCACACAGCCGCGTAGCTCCCATCGGTCGCTCGCACCGCAATGTCTGGCGTATGTCGAGAGAGGCCACTTGGATGAGCACCCGATACCATGACGTCGGGCGACCAGTTGCGACCACCGTCGAGGCTGCGCGCGAAGTAGATGTCGGGGCAGTGGTCCTCAATATGCTCATCCTCCCACACGGCCAGGAAGACCGTGCGCGTCGCGCCGCCGGTATTGGTGAGGGCGAAGGAAACCCGTGGAGCGGCCTTCCCCTCTGCCAGCACGTCGTTCACCCGCACGTTGGGCCACCAGGCGCGGTCCAGGCGCGCCGTGCCCGAGATGCTCCACACGTCCACACCGTCCATGTCGCCCTGGCAGAAGTCGGCGAAGGTATCGGTGGACCACTGCTGGTCGCCCCCTCCAGAGGCGTGCGTCGTCACCAGAAGCATACCCACCGCGCCCAACGCCAGCAATGCCGCACCCAACGCTTTCAGAATACCCTTGGACACACTACACCTCCTCGGATTTCAGAAACCCACCACCGTCGGACCGCGAATATCAGTATAGTCCGACATTCGCGCTCCCCCATTCCAGTTTCATGTCAACTTCATTTCAAGTGCATTCTGCGCCTGATGGCTCTTCAACGGATGCCCTCATCCGCCCTGGCGGGTCCTGATTGTCAGATCCCAGCGAATGTGATACACTCTAGCCCTACAACCTCAGCGGCCTGGCCGCACAGGTAGGGACGTCACGCCGGGCAGGCCGACCCCAAGCCATACAAGGAGAAGTGCTATGACTGCCTTTCAGCCGTTCGACATGGAACGCATGATGTCCAAATGGGAAAACGTCGTGGAGTACAACCTGTCGGAGAGCGGCGTCCACCCCGTCACCGTCCGCGAACTGCTGGACGACCCGGCTCAGATCGAGGAATTCCTATCCACCGGGCTGAACTACCCCCAGACCAACGGCATCGGCGAACTGCGGGAGCGTATCGCCGCCCTCTATCCGGGGGCGACGCCCGACAACGTGCTGGTCACCGTCGGGTGCGCCGAGGCCAACTTCATCACACTCCAAACCCTGCTCTCGGTAGGCGATGAGATAGTCGTCATGCTGCCCAACTACATGCAGGTCTGGGGCATCGGCCACAACCTCGGCTTTGCGGTCCGCGCCTTTCACCTCAGGGGAGAGAAGGGCTGGGCTCCCGACCTGGACGAACTAGACGAGGTCGTATCGAAGCAGACGAAGCTCATCGCCGTGTGCAACCCCAACAATCCCACGGGCAATATCCTCACCCAGAGAGAGATGGACGCCATCGTAGCTGCCGCCGACCAGGTCGGGGCATGGATCCTGGCCGACGAGGTCTACAGCGGGGCAGAGCGCCTGACGGACACCCAGACTCCCTCGTTCTGGGGCCGATACGACAAGGTGGTGGCGATGAACAGCACGAGCAAGGCCTACGGCTTGCCGGGCCTGCGCATCGGCTGGGTAGTTGGCCCGGCAGACACCATAGACCAGATCTGGGCGCGCCACGAGTACACCACCATCAGCGCCACGATGCTGGCCAACAAGCTGGCAGCCGTCGCCCTCTCCCCCGACGTGCGGCCTCGACTCATCCAGCGCACGCGGGAACACATCCGCCGGGGCTTTCCCATTCTGGAGGCGTGGCTGGACAGCCACGAGGGAACGTTCACCCTGGTCCCGCCGCAGGCAGCAGCGATCGCGTTCGTGCGCTATCACATCGACGTCAACTCGACCGAGTTCGTGGAGCGGCTGAGACAGGAGAAAAGCGTGCTCATCGTTCCGGGAGACCACTTCGGGATGGACCACTACCTGCGCATCAGCTACGGGCTGCCGCCGGACTACTTGAGAGCGGGACTGGATCGCATCCACGAGCTGATCGTCGAGTTGCAGGGGTGACCCGTTGTCGCGGCGCGGTCCCCGCGCCCAGCCAGGTCGACGCGCTGTAGGGGCGCGGTCCCCGCGCCCAACCGGGCCGACACGCTGTAGGGGCGCGGTGCCCGCGCCCAGCAAGGCACGCGTCATAGGAGGAGTTGACAGTTGAACATCAAGCAGAGCGTGACCGCGGCCGAGAACAGGATTCGCAGGTACATCCGGGAAACACCGCTGGAGTACTCCTTCCCCCTGAGCGAGAGCACAGGCTCCAACGTGTTCCTGAAGCTTGAGAACCTTCAGTTCACCGGCTCATTCAAGCCAAGAGGCGCGGTGAACAAGCTCCTGACTCTCAGCGCGGAGGAACGTGCCAGGGGCGTGCTCACGGCCTCAACGGGCAACCACGGGCTGGCTGTGGCGTACGGCGCACAGAAACTGGGCATCAGGAGCACCATCTACCTGCCGGAGAACACCTCGCCCCAGAAGCTCGACATGTTGCAGCACTACGACGTGGAACTCAGGTTCCACGGGAGCGAGTTCGGAGAGGCGGAGTTGTACGCCCGGGAAGAGAGCCGCAGAAACGGGACCGTTTTCGTGTCGGCGTACAACGACGAGCAGGTCATCGCCGGGCAAGGGACCATGGCCGTCGAGTTGCAGCGGCAGATGGATCACATCGACGTCGTTCTTGTATCCGTCGGCGGCGGGGGCCTCATCGCAGGTATCGCCGGTCACCTGAAGGAAACGAACGCAGAGACGAGGATCATCGGATGCCTGCCCGAGAACTCCCCCGTCATGTACGACTCCATCCAGGCCGGCCGCATCGTCGAATCGCAGGTGCTGCCCACCCTGTCCGATGGAACTTCAGGTGGCATCGAGCCCGAAGCCATCACCTTCGGAATGTGCCAGCGATACGTGGACGATTGGATGCTGGTCAGCGAGGACGAGATTCGACAGGCCATGAAACTCGTGTTCGAGCAGCATCGCATGGTCATCGAGGGATCGGCGGCAGTGAGCGTCGCCTCACTCCTGAAAGCGAAAGGACCGTTCAAAGGTAACCAAGACACAAACGTCGCGCTGATCATCTGCGGTGGGAACGTAGATATCGGCCAGTTCAAGCGACTCGTCTTCTAGGCGGCGTGTGGCCCTGTTTCGCTCTGGATCCGATCTCACCAAGCAAGGACGGAGAGAATTGAAGATTATTATAGACTTCGACGGCACGCTGACGGCCGAAGAGACACAGGCCGCACAGCAAGCCGAGAGATCGCTGCGTACGCTGGCGCAGGATATCATCGGCGCACCGTGCGAGCAACTGGCACTGGATTACCTGGTCACACAGGCGCGCATTCTCCGGGCACCGCACTGCTATGGATGGGAGGTCAACGGCCTGACCGCGTCCTACTGTGACGAAGGCGCTTTCATCCTCAACACGGTTACACTGCAAGTCATGATCCGTCAGAACGCCGCCTACCTGCAGGCAGTGACGGCGGCCTTCCCCAAGTCCGAGTACGACCCCGTCGTGGACTGCACCAACTCCCTGTTTCACCGCCACACAGCCGAGATCGCTCCGGCGTTTCGCCCGGCCGCCCAACAAGTGCTGGCCTCCCTGCTCGAACAACCAAAGCGCACGCCGATCGTTCTCACCAACTCACTGGGCGACAAGGTGCGCCGCCACCTGGCAACGATCGCGCTGGAAGACGAGATCACCGTCCTGGGGGACACCCGCCAATACGAGATGGATCCCGACTGGCAAGTTCACTTCTCGCATCCAGACTTGGGCGATATCCAGGTCTGGCCGGTCACCGACAAGCACCGGATCGACCTGCGCCGTCCGGCCTACTACCGGGCGCTGGTCGAAGCAGGCCAGGACGATGCGCTGGCCGTGGTCGCCGACACGTTCTCGATGCCCGGCGCGTTGCCGCTGATGATGGGCATCCCCTTTTTCCTCGTCCGGACGTCGTACACGCCCGCCTGGTGCGCGGAAGCCGTGGACGCCCATCCCCTGGGGCACGTTCTCGACGACCTGGCCGATTTGCCAGAGGCACTCGACACCCTGCAATACCCTCCGTGATCCCGTTCATAGTGAGGCACACTAGACCCTAAAGGCTTCCCAACGGATTGGTACAATCCGCACCTTTAGGGTCTCGCCGCAGTGCAGCAACTCAGCCCGGCAGACTATGGTAGATCTTGGTGTAGTTCCGATAGCGCGTCGTCGAGACCCCCCCCTGGTTCACCATGGCCTTCACCGCGCAGCCCGGCTCGTGGGTATGCGAGCAGTCGCTAAAGCGGCATCCCATCACGGCCGCGATCTCTGGATAGAACTGGATCAGTTCCCCGCGCCGCAGACCGCTCAGGCCGAACTCGCGGATACCGGGCGTGTCCATGACGAAGCCACCTGCGCTCAGTTTCAGCATGCTCACCTGTGTCGTGGTATGACGGCCCTCGCCACTGTGCTCACTCACCTCACGGGTGCGCAGTTCCAGGCCCGGCTCCACGGCTTCCAGCAGCGACGACTTGCCCACACCAGACATCCCTGTCAGGACAGTGGTCTGCCCACGCAAGGTCTCCCGCAACTCGTCCAACCCCTCCCCGGTGAGCGCGCTGGTGAAGAGCACCCGGTACGCCAGGTCGACATACGGACGCAGCGTCGCCCGACACGCCTCGACGTCCTCGGCAAGATCCACCTTGTTGACGCAGATCACCGGCAAGATGTTGTTGCGAGCGGCGGCGATGAGGTAGCGGTCTACAAGTTCAGGCCAGAGGTGCGGGTCGCGCCAGGAGGCAACGATGAGCAACTGGTCAACGTTGGCCGCGATGAGCTGCTGTACGTGCCGGTCGCGGGTACGATATCCGTCGTGAAACACATCGGGCCGGGCCAGAACGCCACGGCGCGGCAGCACGGCCTCCACCATGCCCCGGCCCACCCCATCTTCCGAGACGAGCACCTCATCCCCCACAGCGACTGCGTTCGTGAAGCCGGTGTCCTCGGCGGTGAGCGAGCCGCGCACCCCGCAGACGAGCGTGCGTCCACCCAGATCCACGCGGCACAGGCCGCTGCTCACCTCGACGACGATCCCCTTCCCCTTCCCATCCGCGTGGGGCGCTTCTGTGTGCGGCGCGCGCACGGGCGCGGAGACCGCGTCCCCACGCGTATCGCCTGCCTCTGCTTCTAGCGCTGCCAAGGCCCGGGCCATACGAGCCTGGCGACGCTCCCGCTCCCCGCGCGGCATGATACGCTCGCTTTGGGGAAGATCGGCGATTTCGTCCATGGATGCTGGATCCGCGTCGTCGAGACTGTCGGGCATCCAGTCCTTCCGGCGCACCCGCTTGGGTTTGCCGGTGCGCTTAAGCTGTTTGCGAATCTTACGCTTCTCCTCGGCAGCGTGGTAATGCTGCCACCTTCGTTCTTCGCGACTAGGCACTGCTTCACTCCTCATATACGTATACCGGTTCAAGCGAAAGAGCACGACGAGGCCAAGACAAACGCGGCCATGAATGCCGCTCGCACTCATGGCCGCGCGCCTCGTCGCACACGCCATCAGGCAGCCAAACGGCCACCAGACAGCAAAAAGCCATGAGTGGCGTGATCCTGCCGCCAACTCATGGCCAGGGGATTGGATCGAGGTTGTACGCAGAACCCTGCGCTACGCCCCCCTCACCAGCCAGGCACGGCGAGCAAGATCAACACAAACGTCAAAGACTTCGACCATATGCATCTTTCTCATATCACTCGCCTCCTTCCACTGATCTGGGTGGCAGCCCCCAAATGGAGCTATGCGTCAAAGACTCTCAAGATGACACACACGTCGACATCCACCGATGCCATACACGCGGGGAATTATACAGCGAATCCAGCCATTGTCAACGTTCCCAGGCAAGTCGAGAAAACCTCAACTATCCAGCGGTAACTCAACCCATCCCACTGGTCCTCACCGCCTCTGCGCCTCTCCTCTCCTCGTTACCTGGTTAGTTGGCTCATTGCGGAATCCAGAGATGTCAAGTGCTTGACTTGCTCTTGTGTCCCCGTTATGCTACAATCTTAGCAGCAGGTTCGCGGGTAAGTGGCCCCAGAGTCGGCGCTAGTCTTCGTTCAATCCTTCGGTTGTCTATGTCTCACACTCGGCGCGTTGGTGCAGTGATTGACCCCACCGATCCATATTGGGTGCAGGTGAGAGAAGCTGCGCATACCAGAGCGCAGGCGATCTCCTTGGATCTGGTTTCCATCAGCCTCGTAGACCACCCCGCCGATACCCTCTCCCAAGAGGAATTGATGACCCTGTTGGAGGAGTTGCTGGCCCTGGAACTGGACGCGCTCATCGCCTGGGCGCTGCCCGAGGAACTGGTCTATCGCATTCCTCAGTTCGGCATCCCCTTGGTACTTCTGAGCGAGACAGAGATCCACCATCCCCTGCTGGTTTCGCCCCGGGGTCTATACGACGTCGCCCAGTCAGGCGGACGTTACCTTGTCGAGGAAACGGGGGAGAGGGGACAGGTGTTGATCTTGGGTGGCTCAATGCAGTCTGGAGGGCAGAGCGACGGTGAAAGCCAGGTAGCTGGTGTCCGCGACGTGCTGCGCGAGTACCCCAATCTGACCCCTAAACATGTGGCCTGTTCTTGGCTCCACGAGTACGAACAGGCCTACCAGCACGTTTACAGGGCGATGCAGAAGATTGGCGGCTACGTCGCCGCCGTATTCGGCCTGTCGGACACTCTGGCCCTGGCCGGACGGGATGCCGGATGCGCCCTCGGCCTTGTCGACAGAAAGACGCTGATCGTGGGCATCGGTGGGACTCCCGCGGCGCTGGCAGAGATCGCTGGCGGCGGTATGAGCGCATCGGTTGAGATCCGTGCCGACGAGTTCGGCCGGCAAGCAGTCGAGTTGGCCTGCCAGGCTTCCCAGGGTCATTCACTGCCTTCACACTTCGAGTACCAATCCAGACTGGTCACGTCCCAGAACGTGTCTGAGGTAGCTGCTCAGAAACTCGGTGCCATTGTCAGTCTGTACAGCCGCATGATGGACACCAGGCGTCAGCAGCAACAACAGCGACTGACTCAACTGGAGACCAGTCTGGAGATCAGCCGCCGGGTTGGCTCGATTCTGGATCGCCGGCAACTGTCGCACGAGATCGCCAATTTGATCCGCGCTAACTACAACTATGATCGGGTCCAGATCTTTCACTGGTCGGAGGCAGAGCAGCTTCTGGTTCCACACGAGTCCAGTCAAGGGCAGGCGAACCGAACCGGTATTCCCTTGACCGGATCGGGCGTGTTGGGACAGGTGTTGATGCGCAACGAGCCGATCTTCATCCCCGATATACACCGCAGCCCGCGTTTTCCTCCCGATCCCAATTGGCCCGATACACGCACCCGGGTTGTCTTGCCCATTCGTATGGGGGGCCAGGTCATCGGGCTCCTCGATCTGCACAGCGGACAATCCACCCTGCGCGCTCGACAGGAATTGGTGGGGCTTCAGTCTCTGGCCGATCAACTAGGAATCGCCATGAGCAACGCGGATCTGTACGGCGAGGCGCTAAAGGCCCAGTCTGCCGCCGAAAAAGCCGACCAACTCAAAACCCGCTTGCTGGCCAATGTGAGTCACGAGCTGCGCACCCCGCTCAACGCAATCCTCGGCTTTGTCGAACCCGCCCTGGATTCGCCTGCGGCCTACGGGGCAGCACTGCCCTCGGAACTGTTGAGCGATCTCCAGCACGTCTATCGCAGTGCTGAGCATTTGCTGCGCGTGATCAACGACCTGCTGGACCTCTCCCGGGCTGAAATCGACGAGCTCGACCTTCATCTGGAAATCGTAGACACCCGCTGGTTTCTGGCAGACGTGTTCCATAGCATGGCGGATGGTGTCCCTCCTCAGGGCAACGTAGAATGGCATCTGCAACTGCCCGAGCGCCTGCCGGTCATCCAGGCCGATCCGCTTCGGTTGCGTCAGATCCTGATCAATCTGCTGAGCAATGCACACAAGTTTACCGGGAAAGGTCGGATTGTCCTGGGGGCTGAGGTGATCCCTCCCCATCTACATATATGGGTCCAGGACACGGGCGTTGGCATTCCAGCGGAGTGGCAAGAGCGGATCTTTGAGCCCTTCGTCACGGCCGACCACACGCGTAAACAGTCGGAGGGAATCGGCCTGGGCTTATCAATCACCCGTCGCCTGGTGGCCCTTCATCGCGGTTCGATGACGCTCGAGAGCCAGCAAGGGCAGGGTAGTATCTTCCACGTTTACCTGCCGTTACCTAGCCTGAGCGAACGACCGGCCTTGCCGTTCCCGCCATCGGCCCACCCCGCGCTGCTGCTGATTTCAGCTCGGAGCCAGCTGGCGGCAGACATCGTGGCATCTGTCCAGAGGCAGGGATTGGACATACGCACGTTGCGGGTGGACGAGGATATTGACGTCCTGCTAGAGGAGGTCCAACCGGTTGCTCTGGCTTGGGATCTAGCCAGGGCGACTCCCGCCGATTGGGCAATGATTCAGCGCCTGCGTGCCCATGCCCAACTGTGCCAGGTGCCTTTCATCCTGTACGGGCAGGGGCAAGGTGACGAGCGAGGGACGACTCTGGGTGTGACGGGGCTGATCACCAAGCCGCTGAAGGGTGAGACCTTGTTGGGGGCCATCAACACACTGTGTCCCGTTCACTCGCTTGATCCGATCCTCATCGTAGACGACGACCCGCAAGCCCGCGAGCTCTACCAAAGGATCGTGGAGAAGGGGCTGCCCGGGTACCCCGTTCGTACCGCCAGCGACGGTGCTGTGGCCCAGGCCGTGATGACTGAAGAGCCCCCCTGTCTCGTGATTCTCGACCTGATGATGCCGGAGATGGACGGATTCGAGGTGTTGGATTGGATGCGTGCCGCCCCTCGGACCCGGCGTGTGCCGGTCCTGGTCCTGAGTGGGCGGAGATTCACACTCGATGACATCAAGCGACTTGAAGGACACGCACTTGTCACCCTCCAGAGCAAGGACATCCTATCCGAGGACGAGACAAGCACCACGCTGCACCGTATCCTGGTGGGCGTGGATGCCTTGCCCACACCCACGAGCGCCCTGGTCAAGCGCACCGTGGCCTACTTCCACCATTATCACGATCGTCCTCTCTCACGCCGAGAGGTGGCGGAAGCCGTTGGGGTGAGCGAGAACCACCTCACCCGCATCTTTCGTCGGGAGCTCGGGCTCTCGCCCTGGGACTACCTGAACCGGTACCGCATCAAGCAAGCCAAGGAGTTACTGCTTTGTACGAGCGACAGTATCACCTCTGTGGCCCTTCAGGTGGGCTTCAGCGATCCGGCTTACTTCAGCCGGGTGTTCCGCAAGCACGTCGGCCTGTCCCCCAGTGTGTTCCGGGAGCAAAGCAGATAGTGCCAGTTACGCCATTCTGCCGTTTTTCTCCAAGAAGCCGGTGCTATTCTCCAAGCACCGGCTCTCTTTTTGCTCTATAATGGGAGCGCGGTTGTGACGGATTGAGTCAACTGTCTGCAAGGGCTTGTGGAAGGGAGGTGGTTACGATTGGACGATGTCGTACACCGTTTCCTCGTGGTGAGTCGTTTGTTTGTCGGGCTTCTCATCCCAACTGAGAGGATCCCCTAGAGAAGCCTAGCCGTTTCAATCAAAGAGGAGGACTGAAATGAAGGACAGTTTCAACCGACGGGATTTCTTGCGTGCAAGTGCCCTGGCAGCGGCGGGCGGGTTCGTCGTCGGCTGCGGTGTTGGTCCCGCGCCCTCTCCCACCGTGGCATCGACTGAAGAAGCTGCTGAAGCCCCAAGCGAGGAAGAAGTCGCCAGCGTCAGTGGCAGGATTGGCGAAGGACTCAGGATCGTCTTCTTCCCCGGTGGACCGCCTGGATGCCCCTTCGGCACCGTGGTCTACAATGGAGCCCTGGCCGCGGCCAATGACCTGGGCGCCGAGGTCGACTACATGTTCTCAGACTGGAACACCGAGAAGATGGTCACCCAATTCAAAGAGGCGATGGCTCTCAGCCCTGACGGGATCTGCGTCATGGGCCACCCGGGCGATGATGCTTTCGAGACCGTTGTTGACGAGGCTGCGGAAAAGGGAATCATCGTCACCAGCCAGAACACGACCTTGCCCAGGCTCGAGGCCAAGTACAAGGGCATGGGGTTTGGATACGTGGGCCAGGAGCTGTACGAGTCCGGCTATCTGCTGGGCCAGGAGGCCATCAAGCGAGCAGGCCTCGCCTCCGGAGATCGAGGCATGGTGTGGGGCCTCCTGTCCCAACCGACCCGCGGCCTGAGGACCAAGGGCGTCGTTGATGCCTTTGAGGAAGCCGACTTGACCGTGGACTACCTGGAGATCGACGACGCCACCAACGCCGATCCCGCCGCGGGGACCTCGACGTTCACCGGCTACGTATCGGCCAATCCCGACGTCAAGGTGGTCTGCACTGATCACGGCGGCCTGACCTCCACCCTGGAGACGTACCTGACGGCCGCGGGCAAGGGGCCGGACGATATCTACGGCATCGGCTTCGACCTCTCGTCCGCCACGCTGGAGGCGATCCGGGGTGGTTGGACCGACCTGGTGCTCGATCAGCAACCTTTCCTGCAGGGATATCTGCCTATCGTGCAGGTCTGCCTGACGAAGAAATTCAAGTTCTCCGGCCTGCACGTCGACACCGGATCCGGCTTCGCGCACGCGGACAACTTCGAGGACTTGGCCCCGCTGGTCGAGGAGCAGATCCGATAGACTCCAGTGCTTCGCCAGAGTGCTGGAAGAAGTACCTGCGGCAAACGGCGCAAGATCAGTAACGTCTGGACCGTGTCCAGAGAGTGGGCAGCAAAGACAGCCTTGTGCCGTTTGCCCCCCTGTGCTAAAATCCACCACTATCGAATGACTTCATACATACACTTGCGCGCGCCACGGAGCCTGGCGGTGAGCGCACGTCAAGGAGGCCGGTCGATGGATTACATACTTGAGATGAAAAACATCTCCAAGACCTTTGGAGAAGTTCAGGCGCTGCGCCAGGTTGACTTTGCCGTCTCCCGCGGTGAAGTCGTGGGCCTGCTGGGCGATAACGGAGCCGGCAAGTCCACGTTGATCAAGATCGTGACTGGCTACCATCGCCCAGATCCGGACGGCAGCGAGATGTACTTCAATGGCCGGAAGATAGAGAACCTGTCTGTCTCAGAAGCTCGCGAGCTTGGCATCGAGACCGTCTACCAGGAACGTGCCCTGGCCGATCTCCAGACGCTGTGGCGAAACATCTTCATGGGGCGAGAGCTGACGACCAGGCTCGGGTTCCTGGACGTGAGAAAAATGCGGCATGAAACGGAAAAACTGATGGTCGGATCGATGGGGTTCACTTCCTCAGCGGTCGCGTCCGACTCGGTGGTCAAGACCTTTTCCGGAGGGGAGAAGCAGGGAGTTGCTATCGTGCGCGCCCTGCATTTTGACGCAGAACTCATTATTCTGGACGAGCCGACGATGGGCCTGTCGCTGTCAGAGACCAAGAAACTGCTCGAGTTCGTGCGCGGTGTCAAGGAAGCCAGGAAGTCGTGCATATTCATCGATCACAACGTGTTCCACGTGTATTCAGTTGCGGATAGGGTCGTCGTTTTGGACCGAGGCGCTGTCGCTGGCGAGTTTATGACTAAGGACATCACACTGGAACAACTGATGGACAAGATGTATCGCGTGGCTCAGACAGGGCATTTGAATGGCAATGGTTCTGAGCAGACTGGCTGAAGCAGCAACCCGACACTGTGGATGTAGACAAAAGGAGACAAAATGGTCGCAGTAAACGATCAATCCAAGGCTGCCGGCCAGACGCGATCTTGGCAGAGCAGGTCGAGCGGGTTCCTCCGCACGTATGGACTGCAGATTGGCATCTTCTGCGTCCTGCTGGTCATTTGGGGCATCTTTGTCGTCGGGGCACCGGAGACGTTCCTTTCGTCCAACATCTACGCGGCCTACATGTCCACCATCCCGTTCTTCGCTGTCATCGCCCTGCCACTGACGATGATCGTCATCGCGGGAGAGATGGATCTGTCGTTCCCATCCATCATGGGCGTAGGCATGGTGGCATTCGTCAACGTTTGGGCATTGACCCACAGCGTCCTGTTGGCCCTCATCGCCAGCCTGGTTATGGGATTCCTGGTGGGACTGCTAAACGGAGTGATCGTAGTCAGGTTAGGAATCCCATCGCTGGTGGCGACCCTCGGCACGCAGTTCTTTTGGAAAGGGTTCGTCCTCGTCATTACCGACGCAGGCGGCTTCTCACTGGTGCCGGTGAAGGGGACAGTTCTGCGCCAAGCGCTGGTGGGCAGAGCCGCGGGTTACCTGCCCGCTCAGATGATCTGGGCCGTCGTCGTGGCGGTGCTCGTGTGGGTCTTCTTGAATCGCCACAAGTTCGGCGCCCACGTCTACCTCATCGGCGATAACGTGGAGAGCGCCAGGCTCATGGGCGTCAACGTCGACCGCACCAGGATGTTGAATTTCGCCATTCTGGGCACCGCCGCAGCCTTTGGGGGTGTTCTGTCCAGCCTTGAGCAGTCCTACTTCTGGGTGTCTCTGGGCGACGGATACCTCCTAAAGACGATGGCATCCGTGTTCCTGGGAGGCACCTCGGTTTTCGGCGGAGTAGGCACAGTATTCGGCACGTTCATCGGCAGCTTGATCATCGGCGCTATAGAAGCCGGAATCGTCGCCATAGGCAAGGTAGAGATCCTGGGCTTGGTCATAAAACTGTCAGGATTCTGGACGCAGCTGATATATGGGCTGATTATCGTCATATCCGTGTCGATGCAGAACGTCCTCAGCAGGAGGCTGTCACGCTGACGGGCGCATCTCGGATTCTTGGCAGGGGGCGCTATTGACCTTCGTCGCACCCTGCGAGTTGCCCGAGCATCGGGGCTGACATGCGCCCCACTCCTGGCCCGGCGTGTCTATGAGCAAACGGCGACTCTACCGGCACGTTGGGCCAGTTTCATCTTGCGGGAAGGAGTGACCGGTGAAACACCGTCATCGCGTTCTCATGGCCCTCAACCACGAACAGCCAGACAGGTGCCCGATGCAGGTCAGCTTCACCCCCGAGTTCGCCGTGAGGCTCAGAAACGACCTGGGTATGTCGGATACAGCTATGCACAACCCCCACGGAGGGGGAAACACCTACGCGTTGGAGCGCGCTCTGGACGAGGATTTGCTTCTGACGTCCGTTGGATGGGCTAATTCGTACTACGCCACCGACACGCTCAGCGAGGATGGTGTGCACTACACGGATGAGTGGGGGGTTGGATGGAAGAACGTGCCGTATGAAACAAAGTTCGGCACCGGTCACTATACCGAGATCGCAAACCATCCGCTAGCTGACGACGCCGCGATAGCCTCGTATCAACCGCCCGATCCGAACCGGCCCGAGCTGTACGTCGAAGCGAAAAGCGTGATCCGGGAGTTCAAGGACGAATACTGGATCGTCGGCGTCACAGTCTGTACGATCTTTGAGACGGCCTGGGCTCTCAGAGGACTTCCCAGGACCTTGATGGACCTTGTCCTCAATCCTGCTCTTGTGGAAGATCTCTTGGACATCCCTTTTCACTACCACCTGACAGCAGCCAGCAAACTGACAGAGCTGGGCGTCGACATGATCTGGACCGGGGACGACATGGGCAGCCAGGACCGTATGCTCATCTCTCCGGCGACCTGGCGGCGGTTTTTCAAGCCCCGTATGGCGTCGTTCATCGCTACCCTGAAGCAGATCAACCCAGACGTGAAGGTGGCCTATCACTCAGATGGCGATATCACCCCCATTATCCCCGACCTTATCGACATCGGATTGGACGTCCTCAATCCCGTTCAGCCCAGGTCTATGGACCCGGAAAGACTAAAGAAGGCGTATGGGGAGCGGCTGTGCTACTGGGGCACGATCGACGAGCAGCACACCCTCCCCTTTGGCACGCCAGCCGAGGTCGAGCAAGAGGTAGTCACCCGGCTGAAGACGATCGGCCAAAACGGCGGATTGATCATCGGACCCACGCATCATGTGCAGCTCGATACACCGCTCGAGGCTTTCTGGGCTATGGTCAATACAATCACAGGGACGCCCTACGACTCTCTGTGACACGGCGAGAGGATGGCAGACTGGATGAAGTTGACGCATAAGGAACGCATACAGCGCGCCATTCGGCGGGAGCCGGTCGACCGGGTGCCCACGCAAGTCAACTATACGCACGCGATGGGCGAGAAGCTGGCCGCGCACCTGGGTGTGCCGCTGGACAGGCTGCCCGTCCGGATGGACAACCACCTGGTGCGCCTTGATCCGCCAGATGCAGTCCGTCCGCCCTGTTCGCGCCGCGTGAGTGAGGACGGACGGGTAGCCTATGACTGGTGGGGCGCCGGTTGGAGCACGGAAGAGGAAGGGTATTTCCTGGTGGACCCACCGCTGGCCGGGGCAACAGCGCTGGAGGGCTTCTCCTGGCCTGATCCCCACGCACCTCACTTGCTGGATGAGACAGCGCAGTTCCTCGCCAGGTACGGTGACCAGCACTTCTGCGCTCCCAACTTCGGGTTTTGCCTGTTCGAGCGCGCCTGGTCACTGCGCGGATTCGAGGCTTTCCTGATGGACCTGGCGCTGAACCCGACCTTCGTGGAGGACCTACTGGAGCGGATCACCGACATCCAGGTGACGCTGGCCCGGCGATTCGTGGCACTGGGCGTGGACGGCGGTTACTTTGGCGACGACTATGGCATGCAGAAGAATCTGCTCTTTTCGCCCAAGACGTGGCGCGCGCTGTTCAAACCGCGCCTGGCCCGGATGTTCGCCGTGTTCCGCGAGGCTGGCCTGCCGGTCATCCTCCACTCTGACGGCGACATTGCCGCGATCCTACCCGACCTGGTGGAAATCGGAATGACTGTGTTGAATCCTGTGCAGCCCGAGGTACTGGATCACGCCTGGCTGCAGCGCACCTTCGGTTCTCACCTGGCCTATTACGGTGGTGTGTCCACCCAGACGGTGTTGCCCCACGGCACACTGGCGGAGGTACGAGCCGCCGTGGATGAATGTGTGCAGACGCTGGCTCCCGATGGTACAGGATTACTGCTTGGCCCATCCCATCGCCTGATGACGGACATCCCCCTGGAGAACGTCGATGCGCTGCTGGCAGCGTTCGCCGCTTCAGGAGAGAGCGGATGATCCATCCTCTGTCTCGCGAAGAACGCCTGATCGACGCTTTCGCCGCCCACTATGCGTCCGAACCCGCGATCTGGGCGCGAGCGCCGGGCCGCGTGGACTTGATGGGCAGCCACACCGACTACAACCTGGGCTACGTGCTCACGATGCCGGTTGATCGGGATCTCTGGATTGCCGCTCGACCGCGCTCCGATCGCGTGGTGCAGGCGAACTCGTTGGATATCGAGGGAGGCGGCCACTTCAGCCTGGACGCTATTATCCGCGACGAGGCGTCGCCCTGGACCAACTATGTGCGTGGCGTGGCAGCCGTCCTGCAAAGTGAGGGGTACGCCTTGAGCGGCTTCGACGGCCTCGTGCACAGCACCATACCCCTCGGCAGCGGGCTGAGTTCGTCGGCCGCGCTGGAGGCTGCCACCGCCGTTCTTTTTCAGATGCTGGGCGAGTGGGAGATCGATCCGGTGCAGATGGCCCTGCTTTGCCAGCGGGCCGAGAACGAGTTCGTAGGTATGAACTGTGGCATCCTGGACCAGTACACCTCGATCCTGGGGCAGGCAGGGTGTGCGCTCCTCCTGGACTGTCGCGACTTGACCAGTCAGCCAGTGGCACTGCCCAAGGGCCTCCAGGTTGTGATATGCGATACGCAGGCCAGGCGCGAGCTCACCGGCTCCGAGTACGGCGAGCGCCGCGCCCAGTGCGAGGAGGGCACCCGGTTGCTGGCCCATTTCTACCCCGGCGTGACCACGCTGCGGGACGTCACGCTCGCTCAGTTCGAAGCACGCGAGGCGGATCTGCCAGCAGTAGTGGCCCAACGGTGTCGCTTCATCATCGAGGAGAACGAGCGGGTATTGCGGCTTGCGGAGACGTTGCCTGCAGGTGATCGGGTTGCCATCAACGCCTTGATGGTTGCGTCCTACCAGGGTGCCCGGGATCTATACGAGATCGGCTCACCGGAGATGGAAGCGATGATGGTGGCGATGCTCGGCGCTCCAGCCGTGGCCGGCGCACGACAGGCGGGGGCGGGATTTGGTGGTTGTATGGTCGCGATCGTGGAGGGGGAAGGCGTGGACACGTTCGAGCACCATGTGCGGCAGTCATACGTGACCGCCACGGGCATCGAGCCGAGAGTCTATCCTGTGCGGGCGGCCGCAGGGGCAGGAGCCTTGGCTCGCTAAGAGGCTCTCTCCAACCTTCGCAAGGTTAACCTCGGTATCCTAAGGCCAGCGGAGGCCAGGACCATGGAGACGGTTCTCAAAGGAAGCAAGAGCGTCGTACACATCACCCCCGACCGTCCCACTGTGCTCGTCGGCAGGTGTGCCAGTCCGACGATGTGTAGACGACCGATAGGTGAGGCAGTCGTGAGCTACGTCGAGATCGCCAGGAACGAGGCGCTCGCCCAAGTTGCTGCCGGTGCCGACGTCATCAACGTCGATGGGAGAGAGATAGGTCTGGACCAGGTAGAAATCCTCCCCCGCGCTGTCAAGCGAATCCAGGAATCAGTCGAGGTTCCCATCAGTATTGAGACGTCCATCCCTGAAGCGCTGACCGCGGCACTCAAGACCTGCCGGGGCAAGCCGCTGATCAATGCCGTCAACGGCGGGGAACAGAGCCTGAGCCAGATCCTGCCACTCGCGGCCGAGTATGGGGCAGTGGTCATTGGCCGATGCAGGGATGAGGAAGGTGTACCTGACGATCCATACGGGCGACTGGAGATCGCCCTCAGAATCACCGAGCGCGCCGAGGGCCTGGGTATCCCCCGCGAGGACGTGCTGATCGACTGCCTCACCCAGGCCGTCGAGGTCAACCCCGAAGCGCCATTGATCACGTTGGAGACCGCTCGCCTCGTGAGAGCCGAACTGGAAGCCAATATGACGCTGGACATCAACGCTGTCTCCAACGAGCTGCCCAATAGCGGGTCGCTTCACCAGGCCCTCCTGACAGCAGCGATCGCAGAAGGCGTCAACGTCCCCATCATAGACGTGGCCCGCGATAGACAGGCTATCCTGGCGCTGGACGTGATCCTGGGCCGCGACGAATCCGCCCAGAGATACATCCGCTACTACCACTACCGCCGGACCGGAATGAGAGGGTTGGTGGACTGGGAAATGGTCGGTTGAGGCATGACACACTCACGCCTGGCCTATCGAGATTGACAACCTTCCACAGCCGCTTTATACTTGAGCCGCACCCCGACCGCAAGGTGCAAGACTGCGTTCGCCCCGGGAGGTGTAGCCAGTGAAAGCCGCGATCATCTATTGGTCCAAGACCGGAAACACAGACAAAGTGGCACACGCCATCATGGAGGGCCTGGAGACAGCCGGCGTGGACGTTGTGCTCACAACGCCAGAGCAGGCCGACGACATAGACTTCTACGCCTACGACCTGGTCTGCATCGGCTTCCCGTCCTACCGCTGGCATCCACCCAAGCCGATGGACAACTTCCTGTCGCGCAAGTACGGCACGTATCGCCGGCAGGGCCGGGTCAAAACCGGCGCCCCGAAGGTACCCGGCAAACATGCGTTGATCTTCTGCACGTATTCCGGGCCACACACTGGCATCAGAGAGGCTATTCCCGCCGCGCTGTACGCCGGTCAATTCCTCGAACATCTCGGTTTCACCGTCCTGGACACGTGGCACGTCGTGGGCGAGTTCCACGGCTCAGTCGAGAAGAGCACGCTGGGCAGGCTGGGGGACATCCGGGGCCGACCCAATGAACAAGACCTGAGAGAGATAACACAGCGCACAGCGCAGTTGGTGCAACAGATCCGCGCCGGTTGGCACACACGCACCAGCGAATAGGAGACGAGACGTGCCCAGCTTTCACGACGGTCCCAGCTCACCACTGTTCGCTCCGCTGTCATACCGCGCAGACGCGACGCCCACCGATCTGGCAGGTGCAGCGGACGACGCACCGGCAGCTATCTCGCCCGAGATGGCAGCAGCGCTGGAACACGCACCCAGCGGCCAATGCACGGCCTGGGGCATCCCATTCGAGATCGGCGACGTGCTCCTAGTCTCAGATCAGGCAGTCTCTCTGGACCGCCCGGATGTCCGACCGTCTGCGGTCGGCAGCATCCGCTGCATCCCTGCCGGCACATCGGACCGCCGGCATCTTGCCGGCACAATCGCTCTCCCCCCCACACTCGCCCAGTGGCTCGTGTTCATGCACACGTCGGACCTGTGTCCACCCAAGCCAGGTCCAGACGGCGTTATCTCGCCCATGCGGGGCGAAGGGCGGCTCGCCGAACACGCGGCTGACTACGTGATGTGCTATGAAGACGGCACGGAGGTGCGTGTGCCGATTCGCCGCCGCCACCAGCTTAGCGCGTTCCGCCGCCGCTGGGGGGAAAACTGCCTTGAGGCAGTCGCACATCACAAGCCGTATCCGGTTCGGGCCTCACACGAGCAACTGGCCACCGGTTGGGGGCGGACGCAAACCCGCGTCGCATCGGCGGACGGTGCGCCGTGGGCGAACTGGCTCTGGGCCTGGCAGAACCCCCACCCCGACAAGAGACTGGTCGGGATTCGCTTCGAGCCGGTGTGCGGCACCATCATCGTATCGGCCATCTCGGCTGGGGACGCGTCCTCGCTGCCCCTGCGCTGGCGGACACGCCGCAAGGTGCTGCTGACGCTGCCTGAGGGAGAGGCATTCCAGCCCGATTTGGACGAACGCGGCCTGCTCTCGCACATCCAACTCGACCTGGGGCAGGTCATCTCGGCGACCCCACGCCCGGTTTACCCCAGGGAAACGTGGGCCGAGACGAGCAACAACCAGGTGCCCGCACAGTCTGAGCGCGAGATACTGGTCGAGTACACAGCCCATCCCGATGCCCGCTTCCACCTCTCGACCGGCCCCGAAAACACGCCGAACGGACCGCCCGGATGTCCGCATCCGCTGCATCCTTACCGGCACAGCGTCCACGGACGCACGACCAACGTCCGCGGACGCACGGCCAATGTCCGCCTCATCCCCGTGTCGGAGCTCGAAGAAGCTGCTGAAGAACTTCCCGGTCGCTCAGGATTCCACCTGCGCCCGGTGGTGGCGGCGACGCAGCGGGTCACGCTGCGCGCGGTAGAGCAGGGAAGCGGCAAGCGCGTGCCCGTCAAGCTGCACGTTCACGGCGAATGGGGCGAGTACCTGGCACCAATTGACCGCCATCGTATCCCTAACCCCGCCTGGTTCGAGGACTACAGCGTGGATTTCGTCCATCGCAGCCAGTATGAGCCGGGCAGGCCCCACAATTGCACCTACATCCCCGGAGAGACGCGCATCAAACTGCCGCTAGGCAAGGTGTACGTCGAGGTGTCGAAAGGGTTTGAGATCCGGCCCGTGCGGAAGGTGGTGGAGGTGACGCCCGCCACCAGGGAAATCACCCTCGAAATCGAAAAGGTGCTGCCGTGGCGCGAGCGAGGGTGGGTCACGGCCGACACGCACGTCCACTTTCTCTCTCCGATGGCGGCCCTGCTCGAAGGGTGCGCCGAGGGCGTGAACGTCGTCAACCTGCTGGCCAGCCAATGGGGAGAACTGATGACCAACGTGGGCGACTTCGACGGCAAGACCACGTGGGGCTCGAAAGGGGCAGGCGGCGATGGGGAGTACATGGTGCGCGTGGGAACGGAGAACCGGCAACACGTGCTGGGGCATATCTCCCTCTTGGGTTACCAAGGTCCCATTATCGCGCCGATGACAACAGGCGGGCCGGACGAGTCCGCACTGGGCGACCCTATAGAGGTCCTACTGACCGAATGGGCCAGGCAGTGCAAGAAGCAGGGCGGGCTGGTCGTCCTCCCGCATTTCCCCAATCCCCGCGCTGAGCACGCGGCCAGCATCGTGAGCGGGGACATTGACGCGATTGAGATGACGTCGTGGGGAAACCTGTACGGCGGTATTGACCCGTACTCCATCTCAGACTGGTACCGCTACCTGAACTGTGGCTACATGGTGGCTGCAGTCGGCGGCACAGACAAGATGAGTGCGGACACGGCGGTGGGCACGGTGCGCACCTACGCTCACATCTACCCAGACACTCCGTTCACCTACGCCACGTGGATGGACGCGGTGCGTCGGGCAGAGACGTTCGTCACCTACGGCCCGCTGCTGGAGTTCACTGTGGACGGACATCCGATGGGAGAGCGGATCGAGATGACGGCCAACGGGGGGACGGTGGACGTCACGTGGGAGGTCGCCAGCGTCACCACCTCGATGTCCCGCGTGGAGCTGGTCGTTAACGGGGAAATCCGGGAGAGCGTGGCGGTCGCACCGGAGCAGGGCACGGGCCACTGGTCGGTCCGGGTAGACGAGAGCTCCTGGCTGGCGCTGCTGGTGCGGGGGCACTGCCCGGGCAGGCAGGAGGATAGCCCATCCGAGATCGTCGCCGCCCACTCCTCGCCGGTGACGATCTCGGTCGAGGGATCGCCCATGCTCGCTGCGGCTGACGCGGTCACCATCCTTGAACAGATCGAGGGAGCCCTGGCCTACCTGGACACGGTCGGCACACGGGCCGAGGACGCCGCCTACAAGCGCATGCGCTTGATCCTGACGTCGGCCCATCGTTCCCTGCACAATCGCATGCACCAACTGGGCTATTACCACGACCACACGCCATTGACAGACCACCCGGAGCACCACGAAGCGTGAAGGGTAGCATAGGCCAACCTCTGCCAGCCATCAGCAGTGTGCGCCTCAGGCAAACCGGCGTACTCGTAGCTGGACAGACGCCGGCCCTGGAGGCACAGGAGAACCGATGAACAAGAGATTGCTTGCTTTGCGGTTTGTCTTCGTGATGACCCTGGCCCTGGCTGCGGCCGGCTGCGGGCCGAGTGCACCTTCCCCCGCGCCGACCGTAGCACGCGCGCCGACCCTCGTGCCACCTACACCACCGCCCACTGCCACTCCCACGCCAATGCCTCCCACCCCGACGCCAAGTCCTACCCGATCCCCCGTCCCACCCACGGCGACGCGAGTCACCCCCACCTCCACGTTTCCGCCCACCTATACCCCCGTCCCGCCCACGCCGACGCCCGCTCTCACGTCCACCACACCAGTCTCCACGCCGGCGACCACCCTGCCCGCGCCGACGGCGTCCCTGACGCACACGTCCACCCCTGCACCGGGCACAGGGCCGCGGATCAGCTACTTCCGCGCCAACGTTAGCGAGGCCGATCCCGGAGATACCATCACGCTGGAATGGCAATCCAGCAGTGGCACTCAGGCCTTGCTGTATCATCTCTTGCTTTCCGGCCAATTCGGCCGCTTCTGGGAAGTCGAGCCAAGCGGCTCGATGGACTACGTCATTCCTACCGATTCCCGCAATTGGGAGGGATTCAGCCTCTACGTCTTCGACGACGCAGAGCGTAGCGCGCAGGCTACCCTGGCCGTGAAGCTGCGCTGCCCTGACGAGTGGTTCTTCTCCCCGGCCCCGGAAGGGTGTCCCAGAAGCGCGCCCATCTACGCCGATGGAGCAGAGCAGCACTTCGAACGCGGCGTGATGCTGTGGAATAGCCAGGAGCGCATGATCTACGCGCTCTTCGACGATAGCGGTTTGATTGCCTGGAGGGCCTACGTGGATGAGTGGCAGGAGGGTGATCCCGCCTCAGATCCCAGCATCGTAGCGCCAACAGGGCTGTACCAGCCCGTACGGGGCTTTGGCCGGATCTGGCGGGAGATACCTGACGTCCGCGACCGGCTCGGATGGGCAGTGGGCGCGGAGGCAAGCTACCCGACGACAATCCAGCGCACCTCGCGCTTCAAGTACAACGACACGTACATCAGCGCGTTGGACGGCGGAGTGTGGGAACTGAAAGCAGAGGGCAGCGAATGGAGTCACTTCGGACCCTAGCCTCTACAGAGGCGCCATTCCGATGGCGCACCTTAGTCTCCACAGAGGCGCCATTCCGATGGCGCACCTTGACGGGACCATTGCCCAACGAACTGATCACGATACACGCAACCAACGCAAGGAGAGAGACATGCAATACATCACCACTCCTACAAAGGCGCCATTCCGATGGCGCACCATCCGTGTAGAGAAGAAAGATCACATCGGCTGGATCACGCTCAATCGCCCTGAAGCAAGGAATACCTTCACCACGCCTCTGGCCAGGGAACTCAACGCGGCCCTGGAGGAACTGGACGGCGACGCCGACGTGCGTGTTGTGGTGATCGGGGCGGCAGGCAAACACTTCTCCACGGGCATTGACTTGGGCGAGTTCGGGGACAAGAGCCATCAGGCGTACCGTGAGCTGATCAAGCTGATGGACCAGCACAACCACACGATCGCGCGGATGAACAAGCCCGTCATCGCGTCGGTCAAAGGCTACGCCATCGCCAACGGTGCAGGGCTGACATTCGCCTGCGACTTGGTCGTGGCCGCCGAGGGGGCTAAGTTTGGCACCACCGCCATCAACGTCGGCCTGATCTGCCTCGGACCAGCCGTCCCCCTGCTGCGCTCCGTGGGGCGCAAGAAGACGCTCGAGATGGTCCTGACCGGGGACATGATCTCGGCGGCGGAGGCAGAACGGCTTGGGCTGGTCAACAAGGTGGTGCCGGACGATCAACTGGATGCCGCCACGCTCGAACTGGCCTCCAAGCTGGCCGCGAAAAGCCCGCTGGCCCTGCAGATTGGCAAGAGCGGTATCTACGGCATAGCGGACCTGCCTTACCACCAGGCCCAGGACTACGCGGGCGAGCTTTTCGCCGCCCTGTGTTCGACAGAGGACGCGCAAGAGGGAATAGCGGCTTTCGTGGAACGGCGAAAGCCGGACTGGAAAGAGAGGTGATCGCATGAGCATCGATAGAGAGCGCACAAGTGGGGAGGAGACGATCTGATGGCAAACATCCTCTGCATCGGGGCCGGCCACGTGGGCGGGCCGACGATGGCAGTTATCGCCAAGAATTGCCCAGAACATCGTATCGTAGTCGTGGACATAAACGCCGCCCGGATTGCCGCGTGGCAATCCGAACGGCTGCCTATTTACGAACCCGGCCTGGACGAGATTGTCCGCAGCACCCGGGGCAAAAACCTCTTCTTCTCGACGGAGACCAACCGCCACATTGAGGAGGCGAACGTCATCTTCGTCAGCGTCAACACGCCGACCAAGACCTTCGGGCAAGGCGCGGGCAGAGCTGCCGATCTGCAGTACTGGGAGAAGACGGCCCGCCAGATCCTGGAGAACTCCACCACGCCCAAGATCGTGGTAGAGAAGAGCACCTTGCCCGTCCGCACGGCCCAGGCGATGGAGCGGATCCTCAACTGCAATGACAAGGGGCTGCACTTCGATGTCGTCTCCAATCCCGAGTTCCTGGCGGAGGGCACGGCGATCCGCGACATGGAGCAGCCTGACCGCGTGCTGATCGGTGCACGGGAAACCCCATCAGGCCAGGAGGCGATACAGACCATCGTCGACATCTACGCCCATTGGGTCCCCCGCGAGCGCATTATCACCACCAACCTGTGGTCCAGCGAGCTATCCAAGCTGGCAGCCAATGCGTTCCTGGCGCAGCGCATCTCCTCGATCAACGCCATCTCCGCCTTGTGCGAGAGGACCGGGGCCGACGTCGCCGAGGTGGCCCACGCCATCGGCACAGATAGGCGCATCGGCCCCCACTTCCTGCGAGCCAGTGTCGGTTTCGGCGGGTCTTGCTTCAAGAAAGACATCCTGAATCTCGTCTACCTGTGCGAGTACTACGGCCTGCCAGAGGTGGCCGCCTACTGGGAACAGGTAGTCACGATGAACGAGTACCAGGAAGCCCGGTTCGTGTCCAACATGGTGACCGCCATGTTCAACACCATCGCCGGGAAGCGCATCGCCATCCTGGGCGCGGCGTTCAAGGCCAACACCGGCGACACCCGCGAGTCACCCGCCTTGGCCGTGTGCCGGGAACTCCTGGAAGAACAGGCAGAGGTCGTCATCACCGACCCCTACGCGCTTGAGAACGCCCGCGCCGACCTGGGCGACGCCGCCGAGCGGGTCGCGTTCGAGCCAGACCCCTACGCCGCCGCCCAGGGCGCCCACGTGATTGCCCTTCTCACCGAGTGGGCGCACTTCGCCGAACTGGACTACGAAGCCATCTACGAGTCTATGGTCAAGCCAGCCTTCATCTTCGACGGCCGCAACATCCTGGATCACAAAGCCCTTCACGACATGGGCTTCAACGTGTACGCTATCGGCAAGCCACCGCTCACCAACTTCTCTGCTTGAGGCGGTGGGCGAGAGTAAACATGGCCGTTCGCAGCAAGGCAGGATAAGTCTGCCGAAGTGCCGTCCGACCGTTTGTAGCGAGGCACGCGGGTCCACCGAAGTGCCTCCGCTCAAGCCACAAAAGGATTGGGAGTATATCACAAATGGACGCGCTGGAAGCAATTCGCAAGAGAAGAAGTGTTCGTAGGTATACCGGGGATTCGATCCCCCGAGAAGACCTGGAGACCATCGTGGACGCAGGAAGGCTTGCTGCTACGGGCAGCAACCAGCAGCCCTGGGATTTCATCGTGGTCACCGAAAGGGAGATGATAGGCAAGCTCAAGGTGGCATCCCAATGGATGGAGAAGGCCGCGGCGATCATCGCCGTGGTGATGAACCCATCATCGCGCTGGTGGGTGGAGGATGGCTCTGCCGCCGTGGAGAACATGCTGATCGCCAGCACCGCGCTGGGCTATGGCTCATGCTGGCTCGAGGGCTACACACTGCCGCGCGAGGAGGAGTTCAAGGCGCTCCTGGGGATTCCCGAGGACAGGCGTCTGCTCACGCTGATCCCCATTGGCGTGCCCGCCGAAAGCCCCACGCGGGAGAAGAAACCTCTGGAAGAAGTCATCCACTGGGAAAGGTATTGAACAGATCGACGGAGCGGCAGGGGCGGATCCGCGGCATCTGCCGGAAGCCCCATCAGGCATAAGTGTCTCAGCAAGGAGTTGGCAACCATGAGAGTCCTGTTCATCGGTGGCACCGGAACGATCAGCTCGGCCTGCTCGCGCCTGGCCGTGGAGCGCGGTATTGAGCTCTATCTGCTCAACCGGGGCCAAACCACCTACCGCCCTATCCCCGAAGGCGCGCACGTGCTGCGCGGGGACATACGCGATCGGGCGTCGGCGGAGCGCGTGCTTCGGGACGCGACGTTCAACGTGGTCGTTGATTGGGTCGCCTTCACACCTGAGCACGTCGAAGCGGACATCGAGCTGTTCCGGGGACGCACAGGGCAGTATGTCTTCATCAGCTCGGCCTCGGCCTATCAGAAACCCATCGGCAGCCTGCCCATCACCGAGTCCACCCCGCTCGACAACCCCTACTGGGCCTATTCGCGGGCGAAGATCGCCTGCGAGGAACGTCTCGTGCAGGCGTACCGGGAGGAGAAGTTCCCCATCACCATCGTGCGTCCATCGCACACCTATGACAGAACCCGGCTGCCGGTACACGGCAGATACACGGTGATTGACCGCATGCGCAAGGGGAAGAAAGTCATCGTCCACGGCGACGGCACGTCCCTGTGGGTGCTGACGCACCACACGGACTTCGCCAAGGGTTTCGTGGGCTTGCTGGGCAACCAGCGCGCCATCGGCGAGGCGTTCCACATCACCTCGGACGAGGTGCTATCGTGGAATCAGATCCACACCATCCTGGCCCACGCGGCCGGAGCCGAGCCACACCTGGTCCACGTGCCCTCGGAGTGCATCGCGGCATTCGACCCTGAGTGGGGGGCTGCCCTATTGGGTGACAAGACCCACAGCGTGATCTTCGACAACAGCAAGATCAGACGGCTGGTGCCGGATTTCGCAGCGACCATCCCGTATTCTCGAGGCGCGGAGGAGGTCATGGCGTGGTTTGACGCCGACCCCGCACGGCAGGTGGTGGACGAAGACGTCAACCACCTGTTCGACCGCATCATCACCGCCTACGAGGCCATGTGGCCAAAGGCGTAGGCGACAGCCTGTAGGGGCGACCCTTGTGGTCACCCGCACAATCGCAGGTGCGAACTGTAGGGGCGACCCTTGTGGTCGCCCGCACAATCGGAGGCATGATATGAATGATGTGAACAAGAAACCCTACGGCGTTCTCATTGTGCACGGCTTCACGTCCAGCCTGGACTGCGTGAACGGGGTGCAGCCCCCCATCGAGGCATTGGGCCTGCCTACCCGTATGCCAGTCCTGCGCGGTCACGGCGCGGCATCGCCAGAAGCGCTGCGCGGGGTGACCTGGCCCGAGTGGGTGGCCGACGCGGAGGCCGCGCTGGAGGATCTTCTGACAGAGGCCGAGCGCGCCATCGTCTTCGGCCACAGTATGGGGGGGCTGGTGACGCTGACGCTGGCCGCCGATCACCCAAATGAGATAGACAGCATCGTCGTGGCGGCCGCCGCCGTCCAGCTTGCGTCAGTGCTCGCACCCGGACGGCCACTGCATTTCCTCGCGCCCCTGGTCACACGGCTGCTCGACAAGGTGGACATGCCCCCCGTCTACGCCGATCCAGATCTGGCGCAGTATGACACCAACTACGCCTGGGCGCCTACCGACGCCATCGCCTCGCTCTTCGAGTTCGCCCGCGTGACGCGTCGCCGTCTGCCGGAGGTGCGGGTCCCGACCCTCATCGTGCAGAGCCATAACGACGGCACCGTCGCGCCCGAGAGCGCGGACATCATCTACAACGGCATCTCCACGCCAGCGGACCAGAAGCGCATCGCCTGGTTCGAGAAGACCGAGCACGAGATGTACCGTGACTGCGAACGCGAGGCAGCTATCGGCACAGTGGTAGACTATGTCCGGGAGCGGACGGGCCTGACCTGACGCAAACCTCACGCCATCGTCCTTACAAAGGTGCCATTCCGATGGCGCGCCATCATCTTTGCAAAGGCGCCATTCCGATGGCGCGCCATAGGATAGGCGAAAAGGAGGCGGGAGATGGAAGCAAAAACCCCCGGCAAAGCCAGAAAGACGGCCCTGACAGCAGCAAGCGTTCTGCTCATCGCGCTCGCAGTGCTTGGGATCCTGCTCCTCAATCCGTTGAGGACGCTGGCGAGCTTCAGGAAGGTGGACGATTTCCCACTGTACACGATGCGCTACTATGGCCGCTACGACCTGGGGCGCTACGTGCAGTCACTCGGGCTCGTCGGCGAAGCCCGATCGCGCGAACAGGCAAGCAGCGCTGGCTGGGCCTGCACCTGCTTCGCTGCACTGAGCGATGAAGGCGACCTGCTATTCGGTCGCAACTTCGACTGGACCACCCAATCCGCCCTGCTGCTGTTCACCGATCCCCCCGACGGGTACGCGTCCGTGACTATCGTGGACACCACGTACTTCGGGCTCGGCAAGGAGGAGCCAGCAAGGGCGGAGCGAATCGGGCTGCTCGCCACGCCCTACCTGCCGTTTGACGGCATGAACGAGCATGGGCTCGTGGTCGGCATGATGGCCGTGCCCCACGCGGAGCCCACCCGGGACCCGCAGAATCCCACCGTCACATCACTGCACGTCATTCGCTTAATGCTCGACTATGCGAAGAACGTGGACGAAGCGCTCGCTCTGCTGGGCGAATACAACGTCGATTTCATGGGAGGACCGTCAATCCACTATCTGGTCGCTGATTCCTCCGGGGACTCTGCAGTCGTCGAGTTCATCGGGGGTCAGATGCACGTCATACGAAACGAGCAGCCGTGGCAAGTAGCGACCAACTTCGTGATCACCGAAGCCAATACTCAGGACGCGGGGACATCTTGCTGGCGGTACCAGACCGCAGGAGAGGTCCTTCAAGAAGCCCGGGGCCATCTGTCGCCCGAAGAGGCCATGACACTCCTGCGACAAGTCTCGCAGTCCAGCACCAAATGGTCCGCCGTCTATGACCTGACGTCCGGCGACATTCGTGTCGCGATGGACCGCAAGTACACACAAGCAAACGTGTTTCATCTTGAACTGCTTGAACTGAAGGACGAATAACCACAAGAACGGGAGGAAGTCACGATATGGACATACAAGCAATCCCTGGAGCGATTCAGGAGAGCAACGCCGATGCGATCATCATCAACCTTTTCGAGGGCATTCAGCCCGGCGGCGCGACCAAGGCCGTTGACGACGCGCTAAGCGGGGCGCTCCGTGAGCTGATCGAGGGCGGCGACTTCAGCGGAGAGGCGGGACAGGTGGCCGTGCTCTATCCGCGCGGTGAGCTCCCGGCCCGGCGCGTCATCGTGGTGGGCCTGGGGCTACGCGACGACTTCGACGCCGGCCCAGCAGAGGTCGTCCGCCGCGCGGCGGCTCGCGCTATCCAGAAAGCGCGCGACCTCAAGGCCGGACGCGTGGCCAGCATCCTCCACGGCGCTGGGACGGGCGGTCTGTTCGTCGAGGAGGCCGCCCAGGCCACGGCGGAGGGTGCCCTGTTAGGACTCTACGACTACCGCGGCCAGAAAACCGCCGCCCCTCCAGAGGCCCTGCCCCAGTCGCTCGACCTGATGATCTTTCACGAAGGAGACGTACCGGCTGCACAGAGCGGCATCCGCGCGGCGCAGGCCATCTGCAGCGGGGTCACGCTGACACGCGACATGGTCAACCTGCCACCGAATATCTGCACACCGGCCTACATGGCCCAGGTCGCGCGCCAGGTGGCCGAGGAAGTCGGCCTGCGCTTCGAGGTGCTGGACAGGGAGCACATGGAGGAACTGGGCATGGGCGCGCTGCTGGGCGTGGCCCAGGGCAGCGACACGCCGCCGCAGTTCATCATCCTGGAGCACAACAGCGAACGCGCCGACGAACTGGACTCGATCGTCCTCGTGGGCAAGGGCGTGACCTTTGACACGGGCGGCTACAGCCTCAAGAGCGGCGAGAGCATGGGCGCGATGAAGAACGACATGGCCGGCGCCGGTGCCGTCATTGGCGCGATGAACGCCATCGGCCGGCTGGGGGTACCCCTGCACGTGGTCGGCCTGGCGCCCGCCGCCGACAACATGATCAGCGGCCACGCCTACCGCCCCTCCGAGGTCGTCACGGCCAGCAACGGCGTCACCATCGAGATCATCAGCACCGACGCCGAAGGAAGGATGCTGCTGGCCGACGCGCTGGTCTACGCAGAGCGCTTCCGGCCCGCCGCCGTGGTGGACATCGCCACCTTGACTGGGGCGTGCATGGTTGCACTGGGCCAGGGCGTGGCCGCCGGCCTGTTCAGCACCGATGAGACGTTGCGAGACACGCTTCTGGACGCCGCCAGCGCCACCGCCGAGAGGCTCTGGCCCATGCCCCTGTACGCCGAGTACGAAAAGGCCATCGAGTCGGAGACAGCGGACATCAAGAACAGCGGCGGAAGGAAAGGCGGCGTCGGTTCGTCGGCGACATTCCTGAAGCACTTCGTGGACTACCCCGCCTGGGCCCACATCGACATGGCCGGCATGGCTATCGAGGCAAAGGACAATCCGTACGTACCCGGAAAGGGCGCGACCGGCTTCGGCGTGCGCCTATTGACCGAGTTCGTGCGCCGGTACCCCCTATAGCCAGGTTCGTCCTGAGAAACCTGGCTTCTCCGTCAGTGACAAAGCGGTCCCCCAGGGATGATCCGGGGGGACCGCTTCACTGAAGAGCTACGGGATGCGCCCGTCCCCCACTACCGCAACACGAGCGGCAGGTACACCCAGAAGCCAGGCTCCGACGTCAGCGCGAAGTCGGTGAAGTGGTCGATCTGCATGACCACCCGGTTCGCGCCGGTGTCCACGACATAGCTCTCCGGGAGAGTCCACCGATCCGTCGTCGTTGAGAAGTAGGCCGGTTTCAGGAAGCTCTCGTTGATGCCCGAGGCCCATAGCTCCCGATCGTCGTAGGCAAAGCCAATCACCACCTCCTGGTTGAAGTGCTCGGTGATCGGCTCTCCCTCTGCGTCGACGGCGGTGAAGGCGTAGCCGTAGCGGTAGACGTTGGCGTGCCGTTGGTAGGGCAGGGTGGCTATGGGCACGATGTGCAGCGTCACCTGTCCCGTCACCGGCATCGCGCCGGCCGGGATGTAGATGTGTGTGCCGTCGGCCAGCTCGATGCGCTGCGGCTGTAAAGCGTCGAAAGTGACCGCCACGGGTGCGGGCTTGGGATGCGGCCCCGTCAGCACCAGATCCCGCGTCGCTCCCCCGGTCCCCAGCACGACCGTCTCCCGTGCCAGCCAATACTGGCTCGGCGTCTCGTAGACCGCACCCACGTGCCAGGTCGTGTTCGATATCACGTCGAGGCTATACGCGCCCACGGAGTTGACCACCGGCACGCGGGTCTTGACAAAGGCATCGTCCTCAGACCAGGCCCAGACAAAGACCGTGCCCGTCACGCCCGTTGTGTTGCTGACGGTGACCCCGCCGGAGATGACGGTATCGGGCCAGCGGAACTGGAGAACGTGGCCACCAGACACCCCACCCTCCGGCACCGAGACCCGACGTAGCGCCGGCTGGATGCTATCTGTGACGCCGACCGTCGCCCCCAGGTGGTACTGACCGTGAGGCACCGGCAGGACGAAACGGCCGTCCTGGTCCGATTCCCTCGAAAGCCATACGTGGTCCACGACCGCGCCGATCCCGTCGGCGATGACCTTGGCTCCGGCCAAAGGCGCGCCATCGGGCCCCAGCACGATGCCGGCGATGGCACCGTCCCGCTCCGCCACAGGGAGGGGTATGGTCACCGTCTGGCTTGATTGCACGGGCACGTTCTTGTGGTGCATCAACCCAACGTAGTTCGATCCGGGATCCACGTGGTAGCCCAGATGCCACAGGCCTGACGCGACGTCCATCCTGTAGGCGCCATTGCCGGCGTCCACCGACGTGCGTACCCAGTTGCCGCCTGCCCAGGCAGCCACACCAGCGTTCATCCCCTCGACCACGTCCTGGTTGCGCGGATCCCACAACGCCCCGACGATGTGCGCGTCTTTCGTCTTGACCGTCAGCGTCACACTCGCCGTTTCCCCCGCGCTCACCGTCACGCCCCGCTCGCCGGCCGACATGTAGGGACTACCCGCCGGCAGGAGAGCGGCCACGCGATAGGTGCCGCCAGGCACGTGGATGCTGAAGGCACCGGCCTGGATCGGCGCGCCGTTGTGCAGCGTCGGCGAGAGGACCTGGGTCGCGCTGGCCCATCCCTCGGCGTCTGCCGCAGGGGAGCCGCTCTCGTCCACCAGCAAGCCCTCGATGACCGCATCCGCACCGATCAGAGTGAAATCCACGTCGCTGATCGTCTGCGTGGACGAGATGCTCAGCCGCGTGCCAGGGCCGGGGTAGATGTAGGGCTGGTCGGGACCGGGTGAGGGCTGCACGTGCCAATCGCCGGCCACGACGGAGAGCACGTACTGACCATCAGGGCCAGTGACGGCCCGCGCCCCACCGGGCACCCCTGGCCGCCAGGCTGCGATGGGGACGCTGGCAACGCCCGCCCCACCCTCGTCCGCTACTATGCCCGTGATGAAGGCATCCCGCTCCAGCAGTGTGAGCGTGCCCAGATCATAGGTACCATTGATAGGTACACGGATTGGATCAACGACCGGCCCCATATATCCCGGATCGTCGGGAGTCACCCAGACCTTATACCCCCCATGGGGCACGGCGATGTCGAAGGCCCCGCTATCGCTGACAACGGCCCGGGCCCCGATGCCCTCATCGTTGTGCAGCGATACGGTGACCGTGAACGGCAGTTGCAGTGTGCCGCTGCCAGGCAGGGCCACGGTGCCACTGACGTGTGCATCGGCCGTCAGCACCGTGAAGTCCACCTGCTTGTGCTCCGGTCGCACCGTATGCTGGAAGTGCACCAGTTGCGGCGGGTTGGGATACACCCAGTCGCTGGGCGTGGTGGTGCTGATGGGCCTGACCGTCAGCGCCCAGAGCCCGTCGGAGAGATCGAGGCGATAGCCGCCAGCGGCACCGCTGAGAGTCTCAACCTGGCCGCTCTTGTCCAGCCGATGCGCGATCACCTGGGCGTGCGATATCCCGATGCCCGTGTTGGTCTTCACCGTGCCGGTGACGACCTTGGGCGGTGTACGGAAGGTAAGCGTGTAGGGCGGGGTCGCGCCGGGCAGCGTCACGGTCACAGGCTCAGGTGCCAAGAGCGCGCCCAGGTACCAGGGCGGTCGGGCGGTCAAGACGTAGGTGCCGGACAAGAGACCGCCGATGGCGTAGTAGCCGCTGGCGCTGGTGAGGTCGTGATGTTGAAGGTGCCCGCCCACGTGGGTGGCATGCACAGTCGCCCCCGAGACCGGATTGCCCAGAGGATCCTCGGCGACGCCGTAGAGCTCAGCCGCGGCCAGCGTCAGCGTCAGCGCCTGGGTGTGGCCGTTAACCGTGACCGGCTCGAGCAGCGACTGCCAGTACGGGTCGTCGGTGGCGGGAAAAGCGCGCAGGCTATAGCTGCCGGCTGGCAGCCCACCGACGAGGAACTCACCGCTGGGGGCATCCACCTGCTGCACCAGCAACGCGCTGCCAGCGTAGACCTTCACGGTGGCAGACACGGGCGTGAAGCCGTCCGGTGCGGTGACGGTACCGTGGATCTCTGGGTCCGTCAGAGCCACGACACCCACGTTCACTGGCGCGTTGAACACCGAGACAGGCACGGGCTCCGACTGAGTATAGCCAGAGCCGGCCGGGGGCACCGCCTTGAGGACGTACAAGCCATTGGGCACCGGTCCCAGACTGAAAGCGCCCGTGTGCACGTCCACTTGTGCTTGCCCAAACACATCCCATCCACCTGGCTGGAAAAGCTTGGCTACGGTTCCCGCCGGCAGCGGGTATCCCCCCGGCGACGAGATCGTGCCCGTGATCGTTCCCCCCTGAGCGTACGCGACGCCTGCAGTGCTCAGCAACAGCACCAGCGCCGCCGCAAACGACAGCCATACAGAAGTTGTTTTCTTTGCGTTCACTTTATGTCCCCCTGACATGGTTTGGCCTGAAGTAAGCTAGACAAGTCGTTCACTGTAGCTAACGATCCCTACATACCCACCTCCCTCCCTCTGGCCCAGACCTGACAGCTAACAGGACGGTCTAGCATCGGGTCTGGGCGTGACCGCCGTTTCTTGCTCCTAACACAGATCAGTGTAGCCCTAGCCCCTAAAGCAACTGTCATGCGGATGTAAACAGTTGGTAAAAAGCAGGGACAAGCAGGTAGCAAGACAGGGAGACAAGGAGACAAGGGGCCGGGTGGACGGGGAGCATAGGGGGACGAGGCATTGGCCTCGGACCGTTGGACGCCCAAATGCATCCACGTAGCTTGATATGACCTATGACCTATGTGGAGAAACGTACAGGAGGGAAAATCGGATATGTCTGAGGGATACGGAGATTCACTGGGCGCCGTCAGCGGGAGCGTGTGCGGCAAATGGGTCTATGTAGGTGATCGTGTCCCGATCCTGGAAACCGTAGTTGCTGATGCTGCGCGTGCTGGTCACGACGCATCCCGCGCCGAGCCAGTCCCACGTCTCGGTCTCCTCCTCGCCGGTCCAGACCCCACCGGACTCCAGCACCACCGTCTCGCCCTGAACCGTCAGCGTCACCACACCCGCGTCGTTCACGGAGCGCAACTCGACTCCGTCCTGAGACCACGGACAGTGCTCAACCTTGTCTAGACCACTTGAGACGCCACAGCCGGCGCCTCCCATACTCGTGCCGGAGCCAACGAATCCAATATCGTACTCACCCAACACCAGCGCGGGATCTGGGGGCTCGGTGGTGTACACGTCAAGCTCACCGTGCTGCACGTCGAAGGAATAGCCAGGGAAGTCAATGCAAAGCCCTTCACAGCCCGCACCCAACACACTGTGCGTCCAGGACTCCACAAGCAGGTACTCACCCTCGGGGACCTCGACAGCGACCGGCGTTGTGTCGCACACGAAGGGCAGATACACCGTGGCGGTTAGAGTGGTCGCTGCCTTCGTGTCGAGTGTGGGGGTGTCAGAGCCCAGAGAGTCCCCAGCCAGCACAGCGGTGGCTGCCCTTGCTTCACCGCAGCCGCCCAGGAACAACGCAGTGACGACTATGAAGGCAAGTGCACACCCACAGATTGTCAGCCACCTCACTGTGAACCCATCCTATCCTCCAAGATCACGGCCACGCGGACGCACAGACCGCCTCAAATCGTCTACGGACCGCCAGCATCCTGCTGGCCCAACGAACCGCCATAGCTATCTTACGGGGTGTAGGTGAACGAATAGTAGAAAGAGGGTGAAGAACATCTAGGGGTGCATTTGATGGACAGGTCTGACACGGCGGGCGCGTACATCACCGCTGAGGGCGTTCGGCGGGAGATTCGTCAGGTCCGCGCGCGCCCGTCAACCCGACCAGGTGCCCGTCACTGCTGCCTCCACGCACTGCTCGACCGTCCCATAGCGCACACGCAATCCAGCGTGGGCGGGCACGTAGGTCGCTCCTTTCGCCGAGGGCGTTGCCAGTGTACGGAAGGCCAGTTGCTGCATCGGGGCGACGACCACGCACATGTCAGCCAGCACGCGTCCCCCGCTCGCCTCGACCGCCGCGACCAGACCGTCCGCCTCGGCCTGCCGCCGCGTCTCCCGTGCCGTCGTGATCCATAGCGCGGCCGTCACCTGCCGCCCCGCAAGCAGGCGCACCACGTCAGCTATCTCCTCGCAACTCGCATGTGGGCATCCAAGCCAGACCAGGTCGATCTTGCTCACGTCGGAATTGAGCGCGGCATACGCCTGTCGCAGGTCGTCCACCACAAGCACCTCATGCTCAGGTGCCAGCACATCCGGCCGTTCCGCCTCCGGTGTGATACCCGCGACGTGGTAGAGAGCCACCGCGCCGCTGGCCGCCATACTCGCACCCAACGTCTTCAGAGCGGCTGGCGAACAGGCACCCTCAAGACCCACGAAATACGGGACACGGTTGCGCGCCGCCCTCCCAACCAAATACCCGAGCGCCCCAAAATCGGCTATCGAGTGTACGGGACAGCGCACGGCGACCCGCAGCGTGGCGCGACGGTTCTCGTCCAGATGCAGCCCGTAGGCAGCCACACGGCCCGTGATAGCCGCAGCCAGAGCACTCGGCCCACCCTCTCGATTGGTGCGCGCCCCCAATACCGAGTTGGCGTAGCTCACGGCAGAGGATTCGGCCCACGCCACGTGCTCGCCGAAGCGGGGCACGTTGCCCACCAGGTACGGTGTACACGTGCACGTCGTGCGCACGCCAAACCGGCGGTAGGCGTCTATCACAGCTTCCTGGCGGCGGGCGAAGCGCTCCGAGAAACCCAAGTCGCGCCAGACGTGCAGATCCAGGCCGGCCGGATTCAGCGTCGTCGGTACGCGCACCCGTGCGGACTGCCCCGGGCGCACACCCAACGTCCGCGCCCATTCGTGAAGGAACTCAAGGCCTGCCTCGCCCAGGTTGCGATAGCTGACCCCCGCCACCTGCACGGAACCCACCGGCACCAGCCGCTGAGCGCCGTAGATCTGGCCCAGGGCAACGACTATCTCCATCGCCTTGCGCACGCCGAGGCCCAACTCGCCGCCCAACGCAGCCCGTTCCTCAGCCGAAAGCGATAACTCCATTGGCAACTATCCTTCGATGCGCCCAACGCCGACCGCAGACGGTGCCGACCGCAGACGGTGCCGACCGCAGACGGTCGGGAGCACTATGTCTCCGCCGATTTGCGCAAGCACGCCTCGTGCAAACCGAGGATCTCCCTGGTCACGATCTCTCGGTTGGGCAGATGCAATCTGCGGCTCTGATTGCTGACCGAGAACAGATAATGATCACCCAGTACAACCCGCACTTGGTCACTGCTCAAACCCAGGGACTCCAGCAGATCCAGCATCGGCTTGACCCCCACCAACCGGTCCTTGTGGCCCAGAATGACGTGGAACCGGCACCAGCGCCGGCGTTTCACGTCCTGAGGCACAGCCCCCATGGCGAAGAACGTCTGCGCCAGGACACCGTTGGGAGTGGCCTCAAACACCCGCACGTGCTCAGCCTTCACGGCCCGGCTCGCCTCCCCGATGAGCATCTCGACGATAGCCGGGGCCATCTTGTTCTTGAGTCCTGCTAGCATATCACCGCTCGAACCGGCCCAGATGCCCACACCAAGCGCCTTGTAGAAACCCTTGCGCAGCGCGTCATTGATCAACAGAGCCGGGGCAATCGCCAGCCGAGAGACCTCATGCTGTCGCCAGTGCGACTCGTCCAGGTAGAACAGCGACGCGCCACTCATCGAGTGACCGACAAGCGTGATAGCACGCAGACGCTGCGTAGCTCGACGGCTTGAACGCAGTCCCACGAGCTCGATCCATCGCTCGACGGCCAGCATGCTCGCGGACGGGTCACAGTCCCTGATTCCAGGCAACTCATCCGCGAAGGGGGAACCGCCGAAGCCGTTCACGTCGACGGCCAACGCGACCAACCGGGGGTTGGCCGCGCATATCTGTGCCGGGATATGCTCCCAGATGGCTTGGCTCCCATCCCAGCCATGCATAAAGACGACGAAGCCCTGGGCCTTGCTCATCGCCTCGGCATAGTGCCGCCGCCCAACAGCCGCCTTGGGCCAGAACACCCGCCACGCGAAATCCGCCAGGCCGGTCTGGTCGAGAAAACCGGCCACACGCCGCCGGCTGATCAGGCCAGACTGAGCAAGGGACTTGAGACTATACGTCGCGCTGACAATCCCCTTGGTTGATTTCTGCCGGAGCGTTGACCGTCCAGCGACCCAATCCCATTTGCCCATCTGGTCATTGTCCTCCCCGGCTCAATAAACGAGGCTTCTGACGCTCGACGTTTGACGTTTGACGTTTGACGTTTGACGTTTGACGTTTGACGTTTGACGTTTGACGTTTGACGTTTGACGTTTGACGTTTGACGTTTGACGCCGGACGCCCGCGTCCGCGACGTTTGAAAGCGATACGCAATCGCGTTGAAGACTCGGGTTGTCCGCTACTCGTTGAGGCCAAGCGCGTAGACGTCAGACCGCCTCCAGCCCGAGGCAGCGGCGATACGTCGCGCAGCCGATGACCGGGGCACGCCCTGGGCCAGGAGTCCATCTAGCTCGGCCCGCACGCGGGTCTCGTCCCAACGCGCCTGCTCCTCTGGCGCTCCACCGATGACGAGCGTGAATTCTCCCCGTGGTGCCACTTCGTCGAAGTGCGCGCGCGCCTCAGAGACGGCTCCGCGCCACACCTCCTCGTGCAGTTTGGTCAACTCGCGACAGATCGCCAACGGCCGGTCCCCCAACACAGACTCTATGTCGGCCAGGCTGGCACGCAGACGGTGAGGGGCCTCGAATAGAACGAGTGTACACGGCTCCCGTGCTACTCTGTCCAGCAGCTTGCGGCGCGCACGCTGACGTCGAGGCAGGAAGCCCAAGTACAAGAAGCTATCACTAGGCAGTCCCGAGACGACCAACGCCGTCACGGGCGCCGAGACAGCGGGGATAGGCACGACCGGATAGCCACGATCTATTGCGGCTCGGATGAGCTCATAGCCAGGGTCTGAGAGCCCCGGCATTCCAGCCTCAGATATGAGAGCCAGGTCTCCCGCGGCGAGCGCCTCCAGCACCGTCTCCAGTTTCGTCAGTTTGTTGCCTTCGAAGTAGCTGGTGATAGGGGTCTTGATCTCATAGTGCCGGGCGAGGATGCGGGCACGACGCGTGTCCTCCGCCGCGATGAGCGGAACCTCGTTGAGGACACGCAATGCCCGGAGGGTGATATCCTCCAGGTTGCCAATCGGCGTGCCAACCAAGTAAAGCGTACCCATGGAAAAACGCCCAGCGACTCAACCAGCCCGCGGGCCAATACGGATGCGCTTCCCACGCATCCGCGACATGCGTCCGAGCAGCTACGGGAGCGCTCGATACGGAATACCGCTAAGCAGCCCCTGCCGACCCTCGAAGGTATCGAGAATCGTCAATCCACCGGTACCGATTTCGTAACAGCGGATATCCTTGACGTGGTTTGAGCCCCGCATCTTCAGCACCACGATAGCGCGCTGCATCGCGCTCTCAATCTCCACATAGCGCATCATGATGATGGCATCCACGATGAAGGAGAGACCGCCTTGAAAGGCCTTCCGGTATTCGGTCGAGCTTTCCTCCCCCAGGAGCATCCCCGTGACCCCCTCGCGGCGCAGACCGTTGGCCACAGAGGTATAGATGTGGCGCAGTTCGTACTTGTCGCTGGTCAGACGATCGAAGTGGGAAACGCTGTCCAGCACCAATCGCCGGATATCCTGGTCACGTATCAGCCGATTGAGGGGACTGTCAGGGGATTTCAGACTGGCCAGAAATACTTCTGGAGAGGTGAACATCAGATGCAGCTTTCCACCCGACTCCAGCTTCCGCAAGTCCCAGCCCAAACCCTCCGCGTCGCGATAGAGAGAAGTGGGAAACTCCTCAAAGGATATGAACAGACCTGGTTCATCCTGTCTTGCCGCGCCGTGGATGAGGAACTGGATCGCCAACGAGGTCTTGCCCGTGCCGGGCGCACCGCGCACCAACACCGTGGAACCGGGCAGGAAGCCCCCGTCCAACATCTCGTCAAAGCCCTTGATACCCGTAGATACACGTTTATCCACCACACTCCACCTCTGATCGCTGTCTAATGGTTCTGAGTGAACACCACGTAGCCCAAGGCGGCACCGCAGTACCCAGGGAAGTCTATCACAATCTCCTCCGAAACGGGAGGATGGTCCGACCGATACGGATCGTGGAGCTGCACGCGCACCTCCATGGGCTTTGGACTCGCATCGAAGAACTGCTCCCACGCAGCCTGGTGGCCGTAGCGAGTGTTGAGCCCTGCGTCAGCGCCAGAAGTGACGACGACGTCAATGCCCGCACCCCATACGTGCACCGGATAGCCTTGGATGGGATTCCCATCCAAATCCTGGACGTGCCCCCCCACACCCGTCCAGTTACAGCCCAACTGCGGCGTACCCAAGCTCACTTCATAGGTGAAAGGCCAGGGAGAACGGGTGACCCGGGGAGGCGTTGGCGTCGGCGTCTTCGTTGGAGGCCACGTGGGCGTCACCGACGGCGTGAGTGTTGGCGTGCGCGTGTTCGTGGGGCCTGGAATCGGTGTGATCGTCGGAGTCGGCGTGGGCGTCCGCGTGGGAGGTCCCGGCGTCGCGGTGTTTGTCGGCGTCGGCAGGGACACGGTGGGGAAAGGTGTCGCAGGTGGGAAGGGATTCAGGACGTTGATCCCGACCAGGCCGTAGAAACCCACCAGGCACACGGTGGCTGCGAGCATTACGACGGTCAGTATGTTGAAGATCATGACTCGCCGGTCGTTTTCCATCGTTAGGTCTCCTAGCAGCGGTCCCGGGCACTATGCATGCAAGACCGATCTCAGACCATCCCCCGCGCAATCCGTCGCGTCACGGAGTCGTCTCGACGAAGCGCTGAACGTCAGCCTGAGCCCACAATCCCTCGATCCATTCCTGGAGCGCGCGATCCTGCAGCAGACGCAGACTCTCTGGATTGACAGGACGGGCCGCGTCGCGCTCGATTACTTGCACGATGTGATAGCCTAGCGTGCTGTTCACCACACCACTGAACTGACCGGGCTGCAAAGCGAACGCAGCCTCCTCCACCTCGGGGGCCACCAGAATCCCACGCGGGAAGAATCCCAGGTCGCCCCCGCTGTCACGCGTGCTGGTATCCTGGGAATAAGCCCTGGCCAAGGTGGCGAAGTCCGCGCTGGCCTGGAGTTGGGCCAGCAGGCGCTCGGCCTCCTGCAGAGTGTCCACCAGGATATGGCGCGCATGCACGTGTTCGGCCGTCGTAGGCACACCATCAATGACGCGCTGCGTCATCGCCATGCCGATCAACTGCGCACGTACCTCGCGCCAGGCATCTTCGTACGTCTCGCCCCACTCGGCCAGCTTGGCATGGAATGCTTCCTCTCCCCCGCTCTCCGCGACCATCTCCTGCATGTAGGCATTCACCTCATCATCGGACACGAAGATACCGGCAGCAGCAGCGGCCTGTTCAGTGAGCGCCTGCTCAATCATCACGTTGAGCACCCAATCGCGAGCCTGTGCCAGATTCTCCTCACCCTCCGGGCTGGCGGGATCGATCCCCCGCGACACCAGTGAGGCCTCGTACCGCCCCAACTCGCGCTCATAATCGGCCAGATACACAGGCTGACCATTGACCAGCGCCGCCATGGGAAGCTCCGGCGTCGGAGAGGGCAGTACAACAGGCGTCGCGGCAGGCTCCGTCGGTGTCGGGACCGCGGCGGTGTCTGTCGGCGCGAGAGTCACAGGTACGGAGGTGACCGGCATCGGACCACATGCAGTCAGAGCAAGCAACAACCCCAGCACGATCCGTCTACCTATTGCCTTCAAGTTCATAGCAAGCTCCATTTTGGCGGCCAAGGAACGAACCACAGGCACAAGCTCGTGATACCGACTGCCAATGATTGGGCCATTATACCCATAGCTCCAGTTTTGTGCAAACTGACAACTTGCCAAGACACTCGCCATCTGCTACAATCCTATCATTGTAAATGGACCCCATGAACCATCGTCGAAAACTGATCAACCGCGCGCACAGCCTTCTGTCTTGGTCCGCCCGGCGGTGGAAGCTGGCACTTCTTCTGTTCCCGCTGCTGCTGATGCTATCGGCAGAAGGACCACCGCCAGCCAGTCTGGACACCCGAATCACTCGCAGCGTCGCCGGCACACGCTTCAACTTCGCGAGCTGGGAAATGGATGCACTGCTGGGCAAACTGGCCCACAGCCTCGTCGCGCCGCAGCGCTACATGGACGAGTCCGCCCGCCATGATTTCTTCCTCAAATACCTGTATCTGATAGCCGATATCCAGCGGCTAGACCGGGAGATCCAGCGCGCCTACACAGACCCGGACGTGGGTGATCCCGAGGCAGCAACGACCGAGCTGCGAGCGCAGTTGGCCGAAGAGCGCGCGCGGGAGCAGGCTCACCAATCCATCGCCGAGGCGATCCTGGAAGAACAGACAGCCTTCATCCTGGCAGACGCGGGGTTCGGCGTCTTGGGGCGCGAGTTTCCACCAATCGGTGTTCACTTCACCCCGCTGCCGTCATTGCTCGTGATATCCCCCAGGGACCACATCGAAAACATCTTCAGCCTGGGCCTGCAGCACGGATTGGACGCAAGCCGGCGAGAGGATATCGAGGCACACATAGACACCGCCTTCGAGGTCTCGTCACTGGTTACCGGCATCGGCGGTCTGGCAGCCTACCCTGCGATGCTGTTGGAGAGCAGCAGCCTCAACTGGGTGACCGAAGTGACCGCGCACGAGTGGACGCATCACTACCTCGGCCCTCATCCCCTGGGCTGGAACTACGACACTGCGCCCGAGACGCGCACCATCAACGAGACCGTGGCCTCCATCGTGGGTAAGGAGGCCGGGCGTCGGGTAGTGGCACGCTACTATCCCGAGTTGCTTCCACCGGAGGAGGAGCCCGCGCCGCCGGAGCCGGAGGAGGAGACGCCTCCACCTGAACCGCTGGCTTTCGACTTCCGCGCAGAGATGCGTGAGACGCGTGTCCGGGTAGACGAACTCCTGGCCCAAGAGCAGATCGAGGAGGCAGAGGACTACATGGAGGAGCGAAGGCAGGAGTTCGTCGCCAACGGCTACACCATCCGCAAACTTAACCAGGCCTACTTTGCCTTCCACGGCGCATACGCCGATGAACCTGGCGCGGCTGGCGCGGATCCCATCGGGCCAACGGTACAGGCAATACGCGCCCGTAGCCCTGATCTTCGTACCTTCGTGAACCGCATGGCCCGCGTCACGACGCTGGCCGAACTGCAGGCGCTGCTGGCTGCGATGGAGGAGCGACCCGATACCAGGTAGCGGGACGTCCACCAGCCCTGCACCTCAACGTGCCCGCTCTTCTCGGATGTAGGTCTCGTACCGGGCCTCAAGGACCATCCAGGTCTCGTCCAACGTCTCCCAGACTACGGTCGCCAGCAGATCATCCGCGTCGTGAGCAGTGCGGAACAGGTCTGCGACGGCAGACGGGCCATATTCCTCGTCCACGAAGGCGATGAACAGATCCACCTCAGCCTCGGCCAGAGATCGCCGAGCGTCACCCTCGGGTGGGACAGATGTCCACACCGTCCCCAGGGGTATCCACTCCGCCGTATCCAGCGCCGCGCTGACCAGATCGATGTCAGGGGCGAGCACTTCCCTCAGCCCCAGTTCCGCCCGCAACCACTCGCGCAGCCTGGCGCGAAAGAGCTCGCCGGATCGAACATCGCCGGGGGGCCGGCCCAGTTCGCGAGCGACGAGCCGGTTGAAGAACGATTCGCGCAATGCCGCATCCCAAGCAGCGTGGGCTACCTCGTCCCCTGGCACGCCGACGACGAAGGGCGCAGGCAGGACGCCCGTCGGCTCCACGGCAGCATCCAACGTATCGGTGAAGGTGAGCGTCATCGGTGTGCCCTGCCGGCATGAGACGAGGCGGCAGAAGTCTTCGGTCAACTCCTCCAGGCCAAAGGCGATGGGCGCCACCCATTCCCGATCCGTGGCGAAGGAGGTCACCTCAACCCAATCACCGACGAAGATAAGCACGTGACCGGTGTAGCTCCGGTCGACCCCCGTATGAAGCCAGCGACCGTCAGCGCTGCGGCGGTAGAAGCGAACTGCGCGAAAGGGAGCCACCTCTCCCTCCGCAAGCTCCGCCAAGCGCACCACCTCGGCCCGCGCCGTATCAGCGACAACACGGACAGCGGCCACCGAGACCGCAGTCGTGACGCTCAACCCAGGCAGCGGCGGTGGCAGACAAGCTTCACGAGCCATGCAGGCATCCTGTGCGCTCAGCCAGGCGGGATCGGCATCGTCCTGTAGGCTGAGATACAGATCCACGTCCCCATCGACCAGCGCACGCATCTCGAGTTCGGCAACAGCCTGCACCTCAGCCTCCACCGCTGCCAGAGCGTTGCCACGGGCGCGCCACCAGACGTAGAGACCGCCGCCGGCCAGCAGCAATGCCGTCACTCCCAAGGCCAGCCAAGTTCGCCAGCGAGGAGAGCGGCGAGGCTGACCTTCCTGAGGAGAATCTTCGGGTGGCTCATTCCCAAAACGCCACTCGAGTTCGACGCTCACTGTCCCTCCTGCTCAGACTACGGCTTCACAGCAGCTGTTCTTGGCGTACCCTCAGTCTCCGTACGCATCCACTGTACAAGAACGAGCGAGAGCACAGCGATACCCACGCCAATAAGAAAGGTATAGCGGCTGCCGACGGTCTCCCATACGACACCCCCTACCAGGGGAATCCCGACAGCCGCGACGTGATTCATAGTCTGGCCCATGGAGACAGTGGGCATGAGGTCTTGGGGCCGAAGGGCGATTTTCTGAAGATAGGACTGGAGCGCGATGGAGAAGCCGAACAGTATCTGGTCAATGACGAACAGTACGTAAAGCACCGGAAGTAGCGGGATGAACGCGTAGCCCAGAAAGACGATAATCAGCAGCAAGAAATCGACGGTGAGAACACGCCGTTCGCCGAAGCGGGCAATGAGCTTGCCAAACCGCTGGAAGAGGAATGTGCCGATCACACTGTTGATCAAAAACAGCACGGTGATAGCCTGAGCACTCACCCCGTGCTGTTGCACCAGCAAGAAGACGGCGAAGGTAGTAAACATGTGACGTCGGCTGCCCATCAGCAACTGTAGCGCGTGGTACAGCCAATAGCGTCTGCGCAGAGAGATGCGTCCCCGCGTGGGCGTCCGCGCCAGCAATTCACTGGAGGGCTCACCAGGCGGCTGGATGGGCTTTCGGCTCCACGGCAGCACAGCCAGTCCTCCCAGGATCAGCAGTGCCCCAGTGGCGTAGAACAGGACACGGAACCCCAGGACGTCAAGGCCAAGAATCACGATGGCCGCGCCGACCAGAGCAGCCAGCGCGCCCAAGCTGTTCAGTCGTCCCAGGACGCGCGGGGCCTCATCCTTGCCTACCAGCATCAATACGGCCGAAGAGGTGCAGGGCATGAAGACGTGGAGTCCCACGCTCATCACCAGTGTACTGATCAACAGGCCCGACATACCAACGGCCCGGCCTGTCATAGCCACACCGATACCCATCAAGACGACAGACCACGCAGCCAGGCGCATCTCCGACAAGAGCAGAGCCAGAAAGGCAACGCCGAAACCCAGCAGCCCGGGTACCTCACGGATGGACTGAATCAGACCCATCTGATCAGCCCGCACCCCCAAATCCGCGACCGCGAAGTTGTTGAACAGCGATCGCCATAACTGGAAACCCAGGGAGAGCAGTGCGTTGGTGAACATCACCGTGACCAAGGCCGAACGGCGTTGGGCCTGGGCACTTGCCGCCCCAACTTGATCGGGTGTGCTTCTGGAAGTGGAGGAAATAGATGAATCGGTCACAGATGCCTCCTGGCCTCAGGTTTTGGGTTTGGAATCTCGGGATTCATGTCCTGCGCGCGACTCCCCGATTGACCAGGCGAGTATAACACGGCACTGAGCGCTGTCAAACCTTGACATATAGCCATTCTGGGGTAGAATAAACCCAAGTTGCGGGGCTGTAGCTCAGATGGGAGAGCGCTACAATCGCACTGTAGAGGCCAGGGGTTCGAGTCCCCTCAGCTCCATTACAACTACCTTAACGTGGGCCCGTAGCGCAGTTGGGAGCGCACCACAATGGCATTGTGGGGGTCGAGGGTTCGAGTCCCTCCGGGTCCACTTCGTTATCAGCGAAAGGCTGCGAACAGGAGTAGTAGGCCATCCCCGCAGCGAGCCGGGAAATACCAGGTGGAAGCCCGGCAGACGGTGCCCAGGGGGAGCACCCTTGGAGGACGAACTCGCCTGTGAGCCGCGCCGGTGAAACTGGGTACCGATTGGTGGGCACCGAACACAGGACCAGGCGGCAACATCACGCCCGATCTGCTGTCTGTGTCGCGCATTGGGAGACCGGCTTCGGTTTCCGAGCCAACTAACCGGCGACGGATAGCCCCCGTTAGCAGGCTATAAGAGGAAGACGCCTCGTGCCATCTGCGGTGGGGTCTTCCAATCAGGGTGGTACCGCGGAGTGCCCCTTCGCCCCTGAGGCGAAGGGGTTTTGTGTTGAGAGGCGACAGTGAGTCAGAGAGGCAGAGGGTGAGACAAGTCCAACTGGGTCCCGGAGTGTTCCACCTGCAGGGCGGCTCCAACATAGGATTGGTCACGCAGGATGGGAAAGGGTTGCTGATTGACACCGGGCTGGACAAAGACGCCGCGCGGCGGGCACTGCGCACTGCCGACGAGCTCGGGGTTGTCCTGCAGGCTGTGTTCCTGACGCACGCGCACGCGGACCACTTCGGTGGCGCTCACTTCTTACAGCGTCGGCTGGAGGTACCGCTCTACGCCCCCGAGACGGAGGCGGCGATGATGGAGAACCCCATCATCGAACCACTCTACCTCTTCGGCGGAGCCGCTCCCATTCAAGAACTGCGTCACAAATTCACCTTGGCCAAGCCCTGTCAGGTTGACCACGTCGTGGGTCCGGGACGGCTGGAGATCGGCCCATTCCAGACCGAGGTCGTACCGCTGCCGGGTCACGCACCCAAGCAGATGGGGATCGCGGTGGGGGACGTGCTGTTCTGTGCCGACGCGGTCTTTCCGGCAGATACGCTCCAGAAACACAAAGTGACCTTCTGCATGGATTTGGACCAAACGATAGCGACAACGGAACAGTTGCCCAGAATGCGTTATGCTCGCTTCGCCCCGGGGCACGGCCCGGCCTACGAAGCCGGCAGAGAGATCACCCAGGTGTGCACGGCCAATCGGGAACGGCTCGAAGAGGTACGACAGCAGGTCTTCGCGGCAATCGAGGACGGTCAGGAAATCGCTGCACTGGTGCAGCACATCGCCGAGCACTTCGCACTTCGATTGACAACCCCGACCGCCTACTTTCTCACCCAGACGACGGTTCTGGCGGCGCTCTCTTCACTGGAACGCTCAGGGAACGTGATACCGGCGATGGTAGACAACCAGTTACTGTGGCAGCGGGCGCCGGCGGGCAACACCATCCAGGCATGACCCAATACCTCGTGCGAGGAGAAGAGAATGACTGATCAATACATTCCTCAGGAAATCGAATCCAAGTGGCAGAAGACGTGGGAAAGCGAAGGGCTATACCGATCCGTGATTGACGCCGACAGGCCGAAGCACTACGCGCTCACTATGCTGCCTTACCCCAGTGGCGATCTACATATCGGGCACTGGTACGCGATGGTGCCCAGCGATGCGCGCGCCCGCTACATGCGCATGCGGGGCTACAACGTCCTGTTCCCCATGGGGTTCGACGCGTTCGGCTTGCCGGCGGAGAATGCCGCCATCCAACACGGCATCCATCCCCACAAGTGGACCATGTCCAACATCGACAACATGCGACGACAACTCCACACCATGGGCGCCATGTTCGACTGGGAGCGGGAGGCCGTCTCCTGCCTGCCGGGTTATTACCGCTGGACACAGTGGTTCTTCCTGAAGCTGTATGATATGGATCTGGCCTACCGCAAACAGGCCCCCGTGGATTTCTGTCCCAAGTGCAACACCACTCTGGCACGAGAGCAGGTCTGGGGGGAGGACCGTCACTGTGAGCGATGTGGCACCCAGGTCATCAAGAAAGACCTGGCGCAGTGGTTCTGGCGCATCACGGACTACGCCGACGAACTACTCGACTGCTCGCAGATTGATTGGCCCGAGCGGGTGGTCACTATGCAAACCAACTGGATCGGGCGCAGCGAGGGAGCCGACGTCACTTTCCTGTCGGAGCAAGGCGATCCCATCGTCGTCTTCACCACCCGCCCCGACACCCTCTGGGGCGCTACGTTCATGGTGCTAGCGCCAGAGCATCCGCTGGTGGACAAACTGACCACGCTGGACCACCAGGAAGAGATGAAGGCATACCAACTCCAGGCTGCCCGGCAGAGCGAGATCGAGCGGCTGTCCACAGAGAAAGAGAAGACCGGCGTCTTCATCGGCGCGTACGCCATCAACCCGGTTAACAGCCAACGCATCCCAATCTGGATTGCGGACTACGTCATGATGACTTACGGCACCGGGGCGATCATGGCCGTGCCATCTCACGACGAGCGAGACTTCGCGTTCGCCATCAAGTTCGGTCTGCCCATTATTCCGGTGATTGACCGACCTGACGGCGTCGTCAAGGCCTTTGCACCGAAACGCACGATGAAGGAAGGCTTCGCACACGCGCTGGCCGATGCCAGCATCTCATTCGAGGAGCAGGATGGATCACTGTTTGTGACGATGGACAGCGATCAAGCAGAGCGCTATATCGCGCTGGCCCAGGCACACCTGGCCCCCGGCTGCTGGACCGAGCTCGTCGGTGCTCGGTGGGAGTTCGTCTTCCCGGACGAGGTGATCTCGTTTGATAGCATTGAGGCCGAGCAGCAGATCCTGGGCCGTTGCAGGGAACTGGAGCCATCCGTGCACGACAAGCGCACGGTGATGGAGATGCTATGGGACGTCGAGTTCTACCGCGACGTCCTGCTCCACGCGGAGCACGGCACGATGATCAATTCCGCATCCTTCACTGGCACACCGGGGGACGTGGCAGTCCGCCGGGTGACCGAGTGGCTGGAGGAACAGGGACGGGGGAAGTTTGCTGTCAACTACCGGCTGCGCGACTGGCTGATCAGCCGCCAGCGGTACTGGGGAGCACCTATCCCCATCGTCTACTGTGACAAATGCGGCACCGTCCCGGTCCCCTACGAGGACCTCCCAGTGCTCCTGCCGGAGGATGCCGAATTCCTGCCCACCGGAGAGAGCCCACTGAAATACCACGAGGGATTCTTGAACACCACGTGCCCCAGATGCGGTGGTCCGGCCACCCGCGAGACGGACACGATGGACACCTTCGCCTGTTCGTCCTGGTACAACTACGCCTACGTGAGCCCCTACTACCGGGAAGGCGAGACAGCCCATCCTGATTCCACTCCGATAGATCCAGAGGAGGCGGCATACTGGCTACCTGTGGACGTATACACCGGTGGCATTGAGCACGCCACCATGCACCTGATATACACCCGCTTCTTCACCAAGACCATGCGTGATATGGGGTTGCTGGACTTAGACGAGCCAATGACCGTACTGCGCAACCAGGGCATCATCCTGGGCGAGGACAGCGAGAAGATGTCCAAGAGCCGGGGCAACGTCATCTCCCCTGACGACCTGGTGGAGCGCTATGGGGCAGATACAGTGCGTGCCTATCTGATGTTCGGCTGGCGATGGGACCAGGGCGGGCCTTGGGATAGCCACGGCATCGAGGGCGTGTACCGCTGGCTGCACCGGGTATGGAGCCTAGTGCTGGAGCCAGGCAGACAGGAGAAACCTCCCACAGACAAGGAAATCGCCGCCCTGCGTCGCTGGACTCACAAGACCATCCAGCGCGTCACCGGGGATATGGAGGATTTCGCCTTCAACACCATCATCGCCGCGCTGATGGAATTCACTAACGCGCTCGTCAAGGCCAAGCAGACACCGGTCTACGGGTCGCAAGCCTGGGAGGAAGCTACGCAGACTCTGCTCCTGCTGGTGGCCCCCGCCTGCCCACACATCGCGGAGGAACTGTGGACGCGAATCAAGCAGCCCCACAGCATCCACGCACAGTCTTGGCCCGAATTCGACCCCGACCTGGCGGCCGAGGAGGTGATTACGCTCGTGGTGCAGATCAACGGCAAGCTGCGGGCGCGGTTGAGTGTGCCCGCCGACATCACTGAGGAAACGGCGCGGGATTTGGCCCTATCCGACGAGAACGTCAAGCGCCACATCGGCGATAGAGATGTCCGCAAGGTCATCTACGTACCCGGGCGGCTCGTGAATATCGTGATATAGGTCGCAAGACACCAGCACACAGACTGGCACATTCGCACAGGAGTATACCATGCAACGCAAGAGCCGGGCATCTGGGGATGTCCGGCTCTCGTGATTCCGGGTATCTAGAACAGAAGATAAAGAACCACCTGCAACACGGAGTTTACGGCAGTGAACAGGAAGAACATCAGGAACAGATGTTTATCCACCTTGCGGCGCAGGAACCACGCCGTAGCCACCGCCGCCACGGCTGCCGCGACGACGGGCGCAACCCACCGCAAACCCGGCCATGCAGCGTCCAGGCCAAAGCGGGGCGGCAACGCGAAAGACAATCCCACCTCAACCATTAGCACCACGGCAATCGCGACTCGTGAACGGCCAGTGTCCAGCATCTCCTCGCTGGTGAACACGTGATAGACCACCAGCCCCATCAACGGAACAACTGCCCAAGCCGCCAGGGATGCGATGACGGCGACGAGTACGGTCGAGATCTGGAACACGCTACTAAACGCCGCGTCCAAAGCATCCCAGAGCGTCAGCGCGTTGTAGTTCTCCATCACTCCTGGAGACGTGCTGGCGTAGAGCACGCCATAGTCGCCGAATCCCGCAGTCTCCAGCCAAGCCAGGTGTGGATGTGAATCCCCGTCCACAATCAAGGTCGGCTCCAAGGAAGCCTGAGAAGAGCTGGTTACGAGTCTCTCCGCCACGTCCTCACGACCCACGGTGATCAAGGCAATCTGTAGTTCGAAGTCGCCTCTCGGACCCACGATGCGCTCGCTCAAGGCCACGAGTGGCGACGACGGCTGGCCGTCCAGCGATGAGATCGCTCCAGGGCCGTCGCCCTGTTGCAACTGCCAGTGGCCCACCTGTCTCTCCTGAGGAGCCCCCAGAGGAAAGAAAACATACCCGAAGCGATACCGGTCGAACTTGTTGTTATACTCTGACCAGAGCGCGTAGCCCGTGTCTGGCCCCAGTGACAGAGTCATCCCCTGCAGTCGCAGGGAGCCGCTCAGGGTGATCTCGGCGAAATCCTCCGCGTCGCCCAGTTCGCCCGTCTCCGGGTCAACCGTGGCGTAGCGGATGCGGCAGACGTGGCCCCCCACCCACTGCTGCCAGAGCAGGTGCAGCCCACCAGATGCATCTGCCTGCACGATCGGCGAGACCCCCTCAGGTACCACAAGTGTCGGCCCCTCCAGGACCTCGCCGCCGCCGTCCAGAACCACCCAGTAAACGCCGGCCTCGTCCGCCCACAGCGCGTGGAGGCGTCCATCCACTCCCTGAGCCAGGCGAGGCGGGCCCATTGCCCCGGCCGTGGGGCCGGACAACCGGGACTGGCTGAGTGGCATTCCACCGCTATCCAGCAACGCATAGCGGATCATGTTGCCCGATTGGCTTTGCTCGCGCCACAAGACGTGTAGACGCCCGTCCACCCCCACCTGCAACTGAGGGTCACGGGCCGTCAGCACCTCCAGGGGAAGCACGCGATCCAGCAGTACCTCTCCGTCCGCGCCGACGCGAGCCATCTCCAGTTGATCGTCTCGATTCGGCCAGACCAGGAACACACCGCCACCGGGAGCAGGACGTAGGGCCACAGGGCGCTTCACCGGCGTTTGACCGATGACCCGCCCCCGGCTCCACTCCTCCGAGGTACGAGAGACGGGCGGCGTCCGGCTGGAAGCCCATCCAAGCAGGACGAGCAAGACCAATGCCACTGTCCCAAGGATAATCCAGCGGCCATATTTCTTCATCCAGCTCTCCCCCTCCACACACGATGTCTACAGTGAATACCACGATCTAGCAGCAACCGTTCATTTCATCACCCAGCAACCAGCCAGACGCGGCATGCCTTGTGCACGCACACCGCGTGCGCGTGCGACATTTGCCAAACAGCATGCCAGAGTATACAATTGGCACCACCACTGACGGAGAGCACACGATGGCCGAATCAGACGTCTTCACCCTGTACAACGACACGTCCGTCCGAGACAGAATGGCAGCCTGGCTGTTGGTAGGTATCGGTGGATTCGTGCTGTCGCCAATCGCCCTGATCAACCGCGCCTGGTGGCTATTCGTCCTGGCCGTTCCCCTGCTCGTGAGCGGATTGTTGCTGCACCAGACCCGCCTGCGCATCATCGTGGACCATCGGATGGGCATAGTCACCATCACGAGGCTCCTGCTGGGGCTGAAGCTGTGCCAGCGTCAGCACGCGCTGTCGGACGTCGCAGGACTCGACCTCCGGCGGGCGGCAGGCGACGAGCGGGAGCGACCTTCAGATACCTGGTTCCTCAGGCTCCAGCTATACACCACACCCCACGCGTCCGGCAAGGCGACACCCCGCCTAAAGACCTACGTGATCGGCATGTACAACAGCCACCTGAACGCCCTGAAAGCACAACAGCAGCTACGCCAGGCGCTGCGCCCCCGGCGTTGGGAATAGCCGACACCCCAGGCACGGCGCTCTCCCGCCCATAGCCCAAACCTACCTGCGCATCGGGAGCCGCCAATAGCCGCGCCGCACCGTGCGCGCCTCCGTCACCGTCACAATCGCTTTCTCGTCCACCTGCTTAGCGATCTCCAGAACAGCATCCACGTTCTTGCGCGGGACGATAGCTTCAACGATCCCCACCAGGCTCTCCCGCCCATGCCCGTACAGCTCCGTCACCCCGCACCCCGCCTCCCGGAGTGAATCGGCCATTTCGTCCCCCCGCTCCGTAGAGATCAACCGCACTTCGACGAACCCCAGCGCCAAGCGCTGCTCCCACAGCATTCCGATCAGCGTGCCCACGGCGACCCCGCCGCAGTAGGCAACGATGTTCCAGACGTTGCCCAGGTTCGTCACCACCCGACCGATGGCGACAATGTACACCATCGCGCTGAAGAAGTTCGCCAGCACCGCATAGAACTTTCGTCCCTGAACGGTCATCAGCGTCGCAAGCGTGCCGATGGAGATACCCAGCACCCGCAGCGTGAAGATCAACAAGGCTTCCAGCAGTATGTTCACTCGTTCACCCCCATACCCCACTCAAGAGTGCGCCGATTATAACGTCTCACGTGGGGTTGTCAATGACCGCCAGCAAGATCGGCACAGGATTGTCGGCTCACCGGGCTTGTGATATAATGCCGCTGTGGACGATGCAGCCTGGATGCGTAAGGCGCTGGCAGAAGCGGAGCAAGCACTGGCCCACTGCGACGTGCCCGTCGGTGCGGTCGCTGTACGTGAAGGAGCCATTGTCGGGCTGGGACACAACCGCAAGGAGCACGATGCCGACCCCACCGCTCACGCGGAGATGATCGCGCTCCGGCAGGCAGCGCAAGCGCTGGGTGGCTGGCGACTGAGAGGCGTTACGCTTTACTGCACGCTGGAGCCTTGCCCGATGTGCGCAGGGGCAATGATAGCAGCCCGGCTGCCCCGGCTGGTGTACGGGGCCGATGACCCGAAGGCAGGCGCGGCAGGGTCGGTGGTCGAGCTCCTGCGTGACCCACGCTTCAACCACCGGGTGGCAGTGACCCGAGGCGTGCTGGCCGAGGAGGCTCAGGTGCTTCTGGAGCGCTTCTTCGCCAGCCTACGAGGCAGCGAGTCCATCTGAGTCAACCGGGTTTCCGGAAAACCACTTGGAAGGGTGCCGGAGTGGACGATCGGGGCGGTCTCGAAAACCGTTGTGGTCCTTGAGGCCACCGTGGGTTCGAATCCCACCCCTTCCGCCTCAAGAGAGGCCCTCGCACAGAGCGGGGGCCTCTCCGTTCTCAGTGGTCAGGAGCCCGGACGGCCTGCCCCCTACTTGAACCGCGCCAGGTCGAAGTCGATGAAGTCGGCGTGGTGGAAGACGATGGACTCCGGCTGCCGCTTGAACTTGTCCCCCTCCCAGGCATGGGTGGCGATGACGTGCAGGATGCGCTCAGGAATCCCGTGCTTATAAGCCATAGCGACGCCCGTGAACGGATGCCGCAGGTAGCGGTACCAGTCCGAAAAGACCGTCTTGCCGTCCGCTTCGCGGCGATACTCAATCAGCTTGCCGACGTCAGCCAGCAGCGCACCCGCCACCAGCGTGTCGCGGTCCACGTGCACCCGATCGCCGTAGGCGTCAGCCAGCACCTGCTCCGTCGCTATGCATATCCGGCATACCGTGCGCACGTGCTCAATGAATGTGACATCCACGTCGTCGGCCAACAGCGTGAAGGGTATCTCCGCCAGCCCTTTCACTGTCCAACCACCGAGCGCCATCCCCTCCTCCCAGACTGCAAGCACCTTGGCTCGCAATTCGGGATCCTGAATCTCATCGAACTCCGGAATCAGGGCTTTCAGTTCTTCGAGCTCTGCCATGGGTGTTCCTCCTCGCCAGATCATGATCTCCTCATCGCGCACCCGCACCCCGTCACCGGAATGGATGCGCGATATGTCCACCTGGTCCACCATTGGAATCTCCGCGATGATGGCCCCGACGGCCACGACCGGGTCGGCTTCGGCGTTAATGATCGCGGCCGGGGCCAGGTGCGAGCGCGCCAGCCGGTAGAGCGTGTACGACCCCACGGTGCTGCCCTTGCCCGTGGGGAATACAAGAACACGCCCCGCAACACATTCGCCCTCCAGCGGATGACCAACCTCGATGATCACACCCGTATCCGGGTCCACACCGCCCAGGAAGCCTACCGGGTCGGGAGACACGAGCGCCTCGCCCTCAGCGTAGCCCGCCTTGACCACGCGGCCAAGCACACGGATCGCAGTACCCGCGCTACCAGCCATCAGACAACCACGTCACGTCCGCCCATACCCGCGTGTCACTGTCCGGCCACCGCCTCCACGTCAAACGCCTCGATGCGCCACAAGTCCAGGTACTCGCTGGGATCCAGGACCACACCACTCACACCAGGACGCGTAGCGACCAGTTTAGGCACGAAGTAGAGCGGCAAGACCGGCAGATCGTGGGAGAAGACACGCTGCGCCTCCCAGTGAAAGCGCTCGTAGTCCTCCATCCCCGGCAGTGCATACAGCGCCGCCTGACACGCCACGTCGTAGTCGGCGCTGGCGTAGCCCGGGTTGTTGCTCCTGGCCCACCAGTTGTCAGGCCCCGGAATCTCGGTGGAGAGATAGAGCCAGCACGATGCATCGACATCGTTCAACCAGGAGAAAAGCACCAGGTCGAACTGGCGACCGAAAACCGGACCATCAGGGCCGTCCGCGAGGAGTTCCTCGGCCGGGAGAGCGTCCACCGCCACACCTATCCCGCAGGCCGCCAGGTTCTCAGCCACGATACGCGCCGTTCGCTCATTCACTGCCTGCTCGCTGGCCACAAGCAGCGTGACGGAGAAAGCTGTCCCGGTGGATATACCCGCCACACCATAGGCCTCGCGAATCTGATCCCCGTTCTCGTCGCGCCATCCCGCTTCATCCAACAACGCCTGTCCGGCAGATGGATCATAGTCCCAGCGATAGACACGGTCGCCCGCATAGAGCGGATGATCCGAAGAGACATAACTCTGTGCGACCGCTGCGTCGCCGTAGGTCACCACCTCGCGAGCGATGCGCTCGCGATCCACGCACTGCGCGACGGCCTGGCGCACCCGCACGTCTGCGAACCAGGTAGCCCGGTTGGACCACTCCGCCGGCTGAATACCGAAGTCCAGATGGACCCATTCGCTGCTGGGGGCAGCGACCAGTTGCGCGTTTCCAGCGTCCGCAGCCTTAAGCAACTGCGTGAGATCCCCGCCTTCGATCACATCCCGGCTGATGAGGTCACACTCACCCGTCAGAAGTCCGTCTATCGCCTGATCGAGATCGGAGACGAAACGGAAAGTCACCCGGTCGAGATAGGGCAACCCTTCCGAGGCACGAAAGTAGTGAGGGTTGCGCACCATCGTGACATACTCACCATCCACCCAATCCTCAATAACGAACGGCCCCCAGCCCAGCGGCTTGCGGTGCGCGACTTCGGCATCGAGCAACTGGTCAGCCTCCGCCACCCCCCAGATATGCCGGGGAAGCGGGTGATAGAAACGCGTGAAGTACAGGGGATCACGATAACCAGGGACAGCAGTCCACACCACGGTGCGTTCGTCCACTGCCTCGTAGCTTGCAGTGCGGTCCCGGATTAGCTCCAGGCTGGGGCTATCAAACGCGCCCGCCAACTCAAAGGAATAACGGGAATCATCGGCGGTCACCGGTTGACCGTCTGCCCAGGTCACTTCAGCCCGCAGCTTGAAGGTGACCTCCATCTGCGCCATGATGACCGTCCCTTCCTCAAACGTAACCGGCTGGCCATCGGCGTCCAAGACCGTGACACCCGGCTCCAGGTCTACCGCCAGGCCATTGATGTCCACAACTGCGTCACCTTCCCTGACCTGCACAGGCCGTAGGACCGCATCCCCATCGGCCAGGTTAGGCATCTTCTCCAAGATCACAGGGTTGAACTGGTACGTGAGGGTGTCAATCGGGCCATCATAGACACCAGCGAGCACGTTCCACGCAGCACGCGACGGGCCACCGTAGATGAAGAGCGTATTGGGCTCCTCCGCCTGACAGACGGTGAACTCCTTGGGTGGCTCGGGCGTCGGCGTGCTGGTCGGGAGTGCGGTTGGAGTGAGCGACGGCAGAGGAGTTGAAGAAGGCATGGAGGCAGCAGTGGATGTGGGCGCGGTGGCGGTAGGTACAGGGGATGAACACGCTCCAACAATGCCAACCAGCACCAGCGCGACAATGATGATCACCCTACCGTGCTTCATCCCGCCCCCTCTAGTAGGCCCGCCCGAAGATGGCGCGCTCACTGGTCTCTTTCCCACAGCGGATGCACGTACCCCTCCCCTGCTCCTGTTCCAGCGGAATACAGCGTATCGTGGCCCTGGTATCCTCCTTGATCTTCGCCTCGCAATCCGCATCCCCGCACCACCAGGAACAGGCAAATCCTTGCGAGACGGCCTCCTTGAACTCGGCGTAGTCCTTGGGATCATAGGTATGCGACTCGCGGAAATCGAGGGCGCGCCGATAGAGGTCGGCCTGGACCGTGGCCAGCATCTCTTGCACCTCTCCCACCAGACTCTGCATCGGCACACTGGTCTTGCCCTCACGGCCAGGGACGTCACGTCGGGCGAGGGTCACCTGCTCTTGCCTAACATCCCGGGGGCCAATCTCAATGCGCAGAGGTACGCCGCGCATCTCCCACTCGTTGAACTTCCACCCGGGCGAGTATTCGTCACGGTCGTCCACGTGCACCCGGACGTCGTCGTCCAACATCCCCTTCACTTGAGACAGTATCTCGAGCACCTGAGCGCGCTCGTCGTCGTCCTTCCATATGGGGACGACGACAACCTGAGTGGGTGCCAGCTTGGGCGGCAAGACCAACCCCTGGTCATCCCCATGGACCATCACGATTGCTCCTACCATACGCGTGCTGACGCCCCAACTGGTCGTCCATGCGAACTGCAGGTCATTGTTTTCATCGAGGAACTTGATGTCGAACGCCTCGGCGAAGTTCTGGCCCAGAAAGTGGCTCGTGCCCGCCTGAAGCGCCTTGCAGTCCCCCATCATGGCCTCGATTGAATAACTGGTCACGCCGCCGGCGAATTTCTCGCTCTCGCTCTTGCGACCCGGTATGACTGGGATGGCAGCGTCCTGGATCGCAAACTCCGCGTAGACGTCGAGCATGCGCAGCGTCTCCTCTTGCGCTTCCTCGAACGTGGCGTGAGCCGTGTGTCCCTCCTGCCACAGGAACTCCATAGTACGCAGAAACAAGCGCGTACGCATCTCCCAGCGCACCACATTCGCCCACTGATTGATCAGGACAGGCAGGTCACGGTAAGACTGAATCCACTTGGCGTACATGTAGCCAATCATCGTCTCCGAAGTGGGGCGCACGATCAGCGGTTCCTCCAGCTCTTTTCCTCCGCCAACGGTAACCACCGCCAATTCCGGCGAGAAGCCCTCCACGTGCTCTGCCTCTTTGTGAATGAAACTCTCGGGGATGAAAAGCGGGAAATACGCATTCACGTGACCTGTGGCCTTGAAACGTCGGTCAAGCCCGCCCCTGACATTCTCCCACAACGCGTAGCCGTAGGGCTTGATCACCATGCAGCCCTTGACAGGTGCATAGTCGGCCAGATCGGCCTTTTGCACCACATCGGTGTACCAGCGAGAGTAGTCTTCACCACGAGGTGTGATCTTAGCAACCATAGTTTCTCCTTGCCCGTATCCTCTCGAAACGCAGACCCTGGCGGTCTCACCTACCCCTGGGGCTCTCTCAGAACCCCCGGTGTGTTCTCCCGGTGACCCAATCCCGCACAACGTGCCACACGCGTTTGATCAACCGGGGGGCATAGTGCTCAGCAAAGTGCTCAGCAGCCTGTTCCGTCTCAACGCCATCGCCGAACTGCTCACGCAGGTAGTGCTGATGATCCATAATCCATAGATACAGATCGGCCTCAGTACGCCCGGGGAAACTGGCCAACACGTCCTTTCCGCGGATAATGCGCACCAGTGGAAGGTAGAGATTGTCGTACCAATCACAGACAGCCTCATCCTCGGATACGAAGTGCTCCTGTTCGATACCCATGAAGTAGCGATGCACAGCGATGTGCTCTAAGGCCCGCCCGTACGCACCAGCGGAGGTAAACTCAACCTGCTGATCAGGTCGCAGCTCGTCCAGGCGGGTTCGGTCGAGGAAGTGTGCATATTCGCCCTTGATCTCCAGATCGTCGGCGTCAAGATCGGCCGTGATCGGCACTCGCGATTCTGCCTCGATCAACTCGGCATCCACGAATTCGATACCGCGCTCTCGCGCTACCGAGACGCGATGATTGCCGTCCAGGACAAAGTAGGCGTCTCCAACCTTGTACAGCTTCACCGGTGGCAGGCTGACCTCGTCGTAATGCGCCCGTGCGATAGACCGCCAACGGTCCGCCGTCTTGTCCTGCCTGGGCAAGAAGACGCGGTCGAAATCCTTGTAGCGGCCCACACTGCCGATGATCTGATCCACCGGCACCGTCTGGATGCCTCGATACACCCGCCCACGTATGCCCAGCTTGTCGCATACCTCGTCCCAAGCCAGCAGCCGGTTCACGCGGCCTCTCAGAACGCAGTGTATCTCATGCCAAAAGGCCCTCCGCCGCGCCATCGCGAAGTCTACCTGTGCCCGATTCAGAGTATCCATGGCACCTTACAACTCAATCACCCGGTAGGGATAGACATTGATGACATCGGTGTCCAGATAGCCTGTGCGCCAGGGTTCCAGCCCGTATATGTGCTTGTGGCCGTGGAGCAGGTAGCGAGGTCGAAAACGGTCCATGAACGCCAGTAGCGCCTTGAAACCACGGTGGCACACATCCTCACCATCGTGAACGCCAAATGGGGGAGCATGCGTGATGAGAATGTCCAGGTAGCGTCCGTGAAGCACGCGGTTCAAGACCAACGCGGGCGTCATAGACCACACTCTGTAGGCCATCTCGCCCTCTGTGTACTGATGGTCGAACCCGGGCTTGTAGCGCATCGAGCCCTCCAGCCCGGCAAGGAGCAAGCCCTTGCTCCGCAGCGTGCGCCTATCCAGGTTGACCCAGCCGCCCGGCTGCGTAAGCACGCGCCCATTCGCCATGTACTCTGGTTTGTCGTGGTTGCCGTGCACGTAGAAGCCGGGGACGTTCAGCATAGACACGATGTACTCCAGATACGAATAGGGCAGGTCGCCACACGACAGCACCATGTCCACGTCGCCAAATCGTTCGAGCACCTGAAGGCTGTAGATGCTTTCAACCACCCGATCGCTGACAGCGAGGATCTTCACACGCCCCCTACTCCTCAGACCAGTCCCGGTGGTAGTTGATCGCCAGTTTGTGGCGGATGGCCTGCTCCAGGTCTATGTCCGTCAGATAGGCCAGTTGCAGCAGATAGAGCGCCACGTCGGCCAACTCCCCTGCCAGCGCATCCTGATCCACTTGCTCACCCCACTGGAAATGCTCCAACACCTCAGCCGCCTCCAGCGAGAGCGATATGGCGATGTTGCGCGGCGTCTGCGCATATAGCGAATCGTCATCATACCAGCCCATTGCTGCGACAAAACGATTCATCTCGTCGGTGAGTTCCTGGATTGTCATCGTCCCTCATACAAAGGCCAGCCCCCGTGCACTCTGGAGGGCTGGCCGCTGACGTTCCGAGCGTGGCGCCCCATGCCTATCCAGACCGGAAGCCTGGCCACACGGGGAGAGGTGAACTAAAGCCACACGCAACAGACACACCACACATCCTGGGACCTCGTCGTGGAATATGAGGCAGTATACAATGAAAAGGCCGAGCTGTCAAAGCCGCATTTTCGCTTCATCCATCCTGGGGTACACTAACTATCCCAGCCCATTTCGCCGTCACTCTCGAGGAACAGCGGAAGAAAGTGGACCGGCTGCGAGCAGAGCTGGCGGCGTCGTAGGATTGACCAGACGAAAACGAGAACCGAGCAGCAGGCCGGCCGATAAAACCGGCCCGCTGCCACATCTCGGCGGTATGGGCCATCCCACACCGTCCAGGCTGCTAGAACAGCGTCAACTCCCGGTTGAGGATACGCGCGCGTATGGAATTGACCTGAGCCAGGTGCTCATCAAGCACACTCTGCACATCGGCCTGAATGCTGGGGGTGAGATGTCCGTTCGTCGGACGCACCAGCGCATTAGCCATCAGCGGCTGATCCAGTGGGGCACCAATCTGCGAGAGCACGTACACAGAGGCCTCCCGGACGGTAGGCACTTTGTCGACGATGCTTTGCGCCGCCAGCATGGCCAGCGCATTGTACACCTTGCCTACGTGTGAGATCGGGTTCTTGCCACAGGCAGCCTCCAGGCTGGCCGAGCGGAAGGGCGCGATAACGCCGTTGACCCGATTGCCACGCCCCACCGCCCCATCGTCGCCCATCTCGGCCGACGTACCGGTCAGTGTCAGGTAAACCGCATCGCTGGCGATGTCATCCGCCGTATTGACCATCACCGTCACCTGTCGGTGATCTAGCTGCGAAGCATATTCCTGGATGGATGCCTCGGCCGCCCGCTTGACTTCCTGGTACTCGGCGGCATCTCCGATGCACGTGGCGATGAAGGGCGCCGCGACAGTCAGTGTCAGCTCACCGTTGCGTCGCAAACCCATCACCTTGACATCCTCGCCCACTGGAAACTCGTCGATCAGCTTGTAGTTGATGTACTGGGCGGTCTCGTACACGGCAAGCTCGAGACCAGACCGGGGCCAGTGACTGACACCGAAACTGGTATCGTTGGCCGTCACGTGATCCACCACGTATTGCAGCTCCTCAGCGCCTCGGCCTGCGTAGCTATCGATCACCATGTGCCGGTCGGGATCCAAGTAGCGCATCGTCTCACGCACGTGCTGCTTGGCCGCCTGAATGGCAATATCGTCCATTGGCACCTTGCGGCCCTGGAAGACGGGCGTGCCTCGTCCGGCGATTTGGACGCGAATGGGCGTGAGCATAGCCCCGCACCCGTATCCGACTTCAACCTCGCCGGCCACCAACTGCACCTTGTCAAAGTTGTGATGCAGCAGGACCCCCAGGTTCTCCTGACACCAGCATGTATACTCGACCGAGATACGCTCAGCCATACCATCGCATAGGCTATCCGGGTGTCCAATCCCCTTGCGTTCCACGATTTCAACCGGGATATCCTCGATGAACTGACCTGTGGCTTCAGTTACCACAATGTTGCGCTCTGCCATTGTAACCCCCTTCTAGGACGTGATGTATCCCCGGCCAGGGCTAGCCCGACAAAAAAAACCTCCTGAAAGACAGGAGGCACACAACCAGAGTAACCACCTCTCATCTTCCAGATACACCGCTCTGCCGGAATTGGCACCGTGGGTCGGTAACTATGACACACCCAACCCGGTTGCCGAGGTTTCTCAGGGCCGGTCCCTCCACCTCTCTGGATAAGAGTATCGCCGGGGTATTCGGTTTGTGCGCTATCATACCACGAAGAGGAACACCTGTCAAGACTTGCCGTTTGAAAGATTCGATGCTATAATGATCAAGCATTGGGCGCGTAGCTCAGTCGGTTAGAGCGCTACACTCACATTGTAGAGGTCAGGGGTTCGAGTCCCTTCGCGCCCACTTCGTCTATCTCAGGCCGCGGCCGCGTGTGAAGTCCCTCTTTACCCGGTGTCCGCGGTCTGTTTAGCGTCAAGCGGAAGAACACCAATGGCTTCATCCGAAAGCGCCAAAGAACGTCTGCAGGCAGACTGGCTGATCAGCAATCTGCGCTGGTTGCTGCTGTTGAGCGTGGCCCTTGTCAGTTTCCTGGAGATCTTCATCAACCGGGGCGTTGACTTCGGTCCGTCCTCCGCACTCCCCCAGATCGCTCTCCTGACGGTAGCGGCTCTCTACAACCTCATCACTATGCTCTTGCTGTTCTACAACATCTTCCCGCGCGCCATCCCGGTGATGACGTTGTTGATTGACACGATCCTGACCATTGGATTTGTAGTTACGTCGGACGGTCTCAACAGCCCATTGCTGTTCTTCGCCCTGTTCCCGATTCTTACTGCTGCACTTCGCTTCCCTTGGGTAGTCAGCCTGCTCATCGCCTTCTTCATCGTAGTCGCATGTGGCCTTGCCGGTTACCTCGAAACGTCAGGCGAAACGGCATGGTCAGACCTAATCGCCTTTAGCGCCCGCTCTCTCATCCTGCTCCTGGCTGCGCTGGTGAGCGGTCTTGTGGGCACACAGATGAAACACATCATCGCACGCAGGCGGGCCCTTGAGGAAGAGGCAGAACTGCGTAAACTGCGCGCCGCCCAAGAACACGTGCGGGTGATCTTCGAACTGGCCAGCACACTCAGCGCCACATTGAACTACAACAAGGTGCTGGATGCAGTGCTGGAGGTGGGCGAGGCCGGCATGCATGAACTAGGTCAGCCCAACGCGGCGCATGTCAGCCTGGTTATGCTATTCGGCCACAACGATCTGCGCATCGTAGCATCACGCCACCTGCCGCTGCGTGATCGGAATGCCATCTTCCAGGCCAAGAGCGGCGTGCTGGCCCAGGCGCTGGCACGGGCAGAGGCCGTGATCACCGACAGTCCGGCCGCAGACCCGGAGTTGGGCCAGCTCATCATGATGCACAGCTGCCGGCAGGCAATCGTGGTACCACTGCGGGCTGGCTTTGAGAACTTCGGCGCTGTGGTTTTTGGCAGCACCCAGCCTGAGACCTACACGGAAGATCATCAGGAACTTCTCATCGCCATCTGCAACCAAGCCATCGTCGCGCTTCAGAACGCCCAGCTCTATCAGAGCCTGATGGAGGAAAAGGAGCGCATCGTCGAGGTAGATGAAGACGCACGCAAGAAACTGTCACGCGACTTGCACGACGGCCCCACGCAGAGCATCGCGGCCATCGCTATGCGTCTGAACTACGCCAGGATGTTGCTGGATCGGGAGAAAGACCTGAGGAAAGCAATCCACGAACTCAAACCAGAGCTGGCGCGCATCGAGGAGTTGGCCCGCCGCACGACGAAGGAAATCCGCCATATGCTCTTCACCCTCCGGCCGCTCATTCTCGAATCGCAGGGACTTCGGGCCGCGCTGGAGCAGTACGTGAGCAAGCTGGCGGAGACGGACTCCACACCGATCCACCTGGAAGTCACGCCGGACATTGACCAACTGCTGGATCGGAACACCCAAGGAGTGACCTTCTACATCATCGAGGAAGCGATCGGCAACGCCCGCAAACACGCCAAGGCCGACAACATCTGGGTGCGACTGCGCATCCAGGACGAGATGTTCGTCGCCGAGGTAGAGGACGACGGCGCAGGCTTCGACGTTGACGCGGTGCAGATGCGCTACGACGAGCGCGGCAGCCTGGGCATGATCAATATGCACGAGCGGGCCGAGTTGATCAACGGCACACTGAGCATCGCCTCAGCGCCGGGCCAGGGAACGCGGATCACAGTTGGCGTGCCCATACATAGGAGATAGCCCGTGCCTGAGCTGGCAGCGCCTTGGGGAGAAAGCTGGCTGTGGCTCGGCGGGTCACTCGTGTTGGCTGCCGTCTACGCGAATCTGGCCTGGTTCTTCCGCCAACCTCGCCCCGGCGCAATCGGAGAGTCCATCGCCCGCGTGGCTGCCTGGCGTTTCTCTCCCTGGCTGCTTCAATTCCTGCGCCTGCTGTATTACATTGGCGTACCTGTCGCCGCGTTCCTGTGGGGCCACGACGCAATCGTCGGTCGGCTAGTGGGATTGCAGCCACTTAGCCTGCCGGCATCGGGCAGCGACAGGGCCGCGGCCGACATCGCCGGCAACTGGCTCGACTGGGCACACGATGTCGGATGGGCAGCGGCTCTGGGCGTGGGCGCTTGGGCGCTACTTACACTGGGCTGGTGGAGCTACCGTCGAGCCCTGCACGCCGGAGGCGTAGCCAGGAGTGCGGAGCACATAGCAGCCGTGGAGGGCGGCTCCGGATGGGCACTGCTGCGCGAGGCAGCCTATCACGAAATACACTGGGCCTTCTACCGCAATGCGCCCATCCTCGCAGTGGGAACGTACTGGGGCCTATGGCTCGGGCTGATCGTGGTCGCACTGGAAGCAGTGCTCAATCCAGCCTGGCGAAAGGGACTATCCAACATCCACACAGCCCCGTGCCAGCTAGCGCGGGCCGCATTGGCCATCGTCAGTAGCACGCTGTTCCTGCTGACGCAGAATCTGTGGCTCGCTCTGATCGTCCACTGGGGAGCATCGTGGGGGCTGGCTGCGGTGGCTCGGATATCGCCACGGACGTCTGCACGGACGCCCGATCAACTCATCGCTTGACGCAGCACCTCTGTGGCTAGGCGCTTCAAGCCATCAGAAAAGCCAGAGCGACCAACACCACAAGCATCGCGGCAGCGATCACACCGATGCGCTTCAGGTCCGTGATTACGTAGCGGTATTCCTCTCGCAGATCAGATGCCTGCACTGCAGGACGCGCCTTGGCAGCAACAGGCGTGGCAATGGACACCTCACCCATCTCCGGCCGAACCCTCTGGGCCTCTGAAAGGCGTATCTCTCGCCCCTTCTTCCTGACACGACGTGACTTCTTTGCCATACTGTTCTTCCTCCCTATGGTTTCAGCTCGCCGCCGACGACCATGCGATGGGTATCAATCCCGTACGGATAGCACGAGATGAGCGTCAGCACGGGGCTAGAGGCAGGGTACATCACACTGACCTCCGTCGGCTGAATGATGCGCTTTTGAGTGATGACGTAACGATATACCCGGCTGGCAGTGTGGACGAACACCTCATCGCCCAGGTCCAAGTCCGGCAGATCCCGGAATATCTCGCCAAAGATGTCATTGTGGGCCGAGATAACACAGTTGCCACTCTCACCTGGGTTGGCAGTGCCAATGTGATGGCCGGCCCCTTGCTTGAGCACTTCCCAGTCATCCCCTTCGACAATCGGAGCATCCACGTCGATAGCGGGAATCTGGATCCGGATCGCCTGCTCCGGCCCTGGGGTCGGCATAGGCAGCGGCGTGATCGCGCTCACCAAGTCCCGCAGGTGGGCCGGAATCTCTTCAGGCGCGGAACCACCGGGTGAATCGGGAGGCGTGTGACCGCCAGGCAGTATCGCGACGCGGATCAGGGGAGTGGGCGTGAGAGTGGGAAGCAGGGCATCCTGAGCCTGACTCGTATCCCGGTTGATTTCGTTCAGCGTTGCCACAGAACTGAGCAACACAAGGACCAACGCTGCCAAGACAATCAGCTCGACCAACAGCAGGCTCTTGTCGCGCAACCAATCCCAACGAACTCGAAGCGGTCGCCTGTCAGTCTCCTCTTCAAGCACCGGCTCGTCCAGCACGTGTGCGCGGTACTGCGCCGTAGCCCCCTCATTCTGGAAGCGCAGATAATCCGTGGGCAAGGGCGCGGATTGGGGTTCGACCGCCGTGGGTGCGAGTGGATCCAGCGCATCCCCCTCGGCGTCCTTTCTCAAGCGGCGCAGACGCTCCAGCCGTGCCCTGCGCTTGCGCACGCGCAGGGCCTGTTCCAGTTCTTCTATAGATAACTCATCAACTGTGCGACGGTCTCTCATCTTTGCCCACTGTGCGCTGCACTCACCGCAGTCCCAGCGACTTCACTTGCGGCGCGCATCCTTGCGCGCCACTGCAAACACCTCACGCTCGAAGAACCAGTGGAATGGGCACCAGTTGAACAGGATGTGGCGGGCTAAACGAAATACCCATCCTTCACATCGGTTCTGCGGCGGCGTATCTAGCCACACGCGCGCACGGAAACCAGCCCGGCGCAACACACGCCAGAGGCTGAGACCGCTCTGTTCGTTCACGTGAACGTCGAGATTGGCCGGAACAATCGCGCGGGGGTCCCTGGGGTAGTGCACGGTCTGCCCCATCAACATGCGCACGAATCGCACCAATGGATAGGCAAATCGATCGTACCACACATTGGGGGCCGTGTGGACGACCAAACGGCCGTCGGGCCGCAGTACGCGCCGTGCCTCAGCCAGTGCCTGATCCAACTCCCAGGGATGCAGATGCTCGACCAAGTCGAACATCAGCACGCGATCGAAATGGCCATCGAGAAACGGCAGCCGCTTGGCGTCAGCCTGATATACACAGCTCGTCTCCCGCGCCATCCGTACCGCGACCGCGGCGTAGTCCACACCGTGTGCCAGCACTCCAAGCCGCACACAACGACGCAGAATCTCACCGCGTCCACAGCCGACGTCCAGCACCCGCATGCCAGGTACAATCTCGGCCACCTCAAAGGCCTGGCTCAGCCGGCGCGAAAGGTGCGTTCCCTCGCTGGCGACAAACTCAGTGTATCCCTCACAGGAATTCAGGAAATACGCCTCGTCGTATCGCTCAGGGCGAATCGGTGTTTGGCTCAGTTCACTCCTCAAATGCGCCCCTCACTATCCAAGCCCCTCGTATGGAGGATTATAATCTACCGCCCCAGCCCCGTCAAGCGCTTCAGGACATCACCAAAGGCGGCAATGACCAGATGAAGCTCCTCCATTCTCAACAGCAGGGCGAGCAGCCCATATGCGACTATTCCAACGCCCCCCGCCCCTCCCACGACCAACACCCTGCCCATCATACCCGGTGGCACTACCGCCGTCAGAATGCGCATCGCCTCCCAGGTTGCCGGCGCCATCACCAGTGACGCAACGGTGGCTCTCAACGCAAGCGACCACAGGCCATGGCCCCCCAACCCATCGAAACGAGTCCAGGCAAGCACCAGCATAGCCAGCGCGTGAGCCGTCCACTTGAGCGCGTTGAATAGGAGCAGAAGCGGCAGATTCAACCAACCAAGCATCAAAGACGCAACGGCAACCAAAACGTACAAGACAGTCGTCCCAGCCCCCACCACTGCGGGCGTCAGCGTATCCTTGCGGGCGTAGAAGGCGAAAATGAGCGGCTGGTCCAAAGCGTAGGCGACCAACCCCAGAAGGGAGTAACGGAGCGCTTCGGTCGTCGCCAATGTGTCCACCAATGTGAAGTTCCCACGCTCCAAGATGAGGGCAACGACGGGCCTCGCCAGTACGTAGAGCCCAACCGTCGCCGGAATAGCGAGCGACAGCACCATCCGCAACCCCCGCGCCAACGTGGCCCGAAAGGGGCCGATGTCCTCCGCCTTGGCCTGTTCGGACAGCGTGGGCAGGATGGCGGTGGAGACGGCCGCGACGACTAGCCCCAAAGGGAACTGCACAATCATCGCTGCAAACTCCATCCAGCCGATGGCCGGGTCACTGATACCGGATGCCAGGCGGTAGCTCAACATCTCCGCGACCTTGTCCACCACTAATCCTATGGCCAGGGGCAGATAGAGCCGACCGATGCGGCGCAAGGCCGGATGGCGCAGGTCCAGGCTGAGGCGAAGATGAGCATCGCGCAGCCCAGGCATTTGGATCACCACCTGAAGTATAGCACCGACCAGTGTCCCGACAGCTATGCTGCCAACCCCCAGGTAGCGCCCCAGAAGCAAGGCAGTCAAGATAATCGCTGCGTTGGATGCAGCACCGATGAGAGCGGGGAAAGTGAAGCGCTTGAGCGCGTAAAGCGCACCAGACAGAACGCTAGCCAGGCTCGTGAAGACGACTGCAGGGAGCGCCAACCGCAGAAGATCAACCGCCAAGGCCTGATAGGCAGGCGACAGACCGCCGGCCTGCAACCAGACCAATTGGGGGGCCAGCAATTCCCCTGCCAGCACAGCCAGAGAAAGGATGAACAGAACCACACAGGACAGGGCACTGAGCAAGCGCCAAAGCTCTGTGCGGCGCTCCGGAGATGCGTAATCGCAGAAAACAGGGACGAGCGCAGAGCCGAGAATCCCTCCCACCAGGAGATCAAAGATCATAGTGGGTATACGGAGCGCTGCCGCCAGCGCACTCACGTCACCGCCGGCGCCGAAGAGAAACGCCCTGACCATTCCCCGCACCAGGCCGAGCACACGGCTGGCCAGGTTGCCCAACGAGACAATGCCGGCGGCTTGTGCGACCTGCACGTCCTCCCGCATTGTTGTCACCTCGGTTCCCTGCAACCCGATCCTCCCATTCGCATATTACGGGCGTCCAAGCACAACGCCCGCATCCCACAAACCCGCGCCATTCTACCGCAATTCGGGAAGGACCACAACCAGGCGGCCATCTGGCACCACCTGCCAACGCATGTTGCGCAGTTTGCATCAGCGGCTGAATCGTGGTAGAATAGCCTCGTGAGACTGAGTAGGGCATGCGCAAGCCCTACCTGTGTGTAGAAGGAGGAAAACGTGCCGTTGAGCAAGAGCGATAAAGAGGCGATCATTCATACGTACGGTCGTGCGCCAAACGATACGGGCTCACCGGAAGTACAGATCGCACTGTTGACTACGCGGATCCATCAACTGACCGAACACCTGAAGACACATAAGCACGACGAACACTCTCGACGCGGCCTGCTCAGAATGGTCGGCCAGCGCCGGCGTCACTTGACCTATCTCAGTCGCAAAGACCCGCAACGATACAAGGAAATAATCCAACAACTCGGACTGCGTAGGTAACAGCTCGTTGGACAGAGAAGTCAATCGAGCGAGTAGATGTGGAGTAGGGCATACCCATCTACTCGTTTGACTTATACTTCCGGTTGAGGAAGTCTTAAGCAAAGTCAATTATCTGAGAGGCGGGCGCAGGTCCAGGAATTGGGGAGTGCAACGTAGTTCAAGGGCCAACAGCATGCTACGAGATACCCCCCAGTCCCTGACCTCCGCGCCCGACCTCGGTACATGGAGGTACAACTAAAATGAATAGTCACAAGTACACTGCTACACTGGGAGACGAAACCGTCACCTTTGAGACCGGAAAACTGGCCCAGCAGGCAGGCGGTACAGTCACGATCCGCCAGGGCGACACACTGCTGCTCGTCACGGCGACAATGTCACACAGCACGCGCGAAGGGATCAACTTCTTCCCGCTCACTGTGGACTTCGAGGAGAGGCTCTACGCGGCCGGCCGTATCCCTGGTTCGTTCTTCCGCCGCGAAGGTCGGCCAACCGAATCAGCCACGCTCACGGCGCGGCTGACTGACCGGCCACTACGTCCCCTCTTCCCCCACGACATGCGTAACGACGTGCAGGTCATCATCACCCCCCTTTCACAGGATGAAGAGCACCAGGCTGACATTCTGTCCATCATCGGGGCTTCAGCCGCGCTTACCATCTCCGATGTTCCGTTCGATGGGCCAGTAGGGGCCGTACGCGTGGGATACGTGAACGGAGAACTGGTCATCAACCCCACCGTCTCGCAAATGGAAAACAGCGCCCTAGACCTACGGCTGGCCGGCCGTGTGGATGCGCTGATGATGGTGGAAGCCGGGGCAAACGAAGTGAGCGAAGAGACCATGGTCGAGGCGCTCCGGCGCGGCCACGCAGCGATCCAAGACGTAATCCGCGTCCAGAACGAGATGCGAGAGGCGTTGGGGAAACCGAAGCGCACCTACACGTCCCACGCGCTGGCGGACGAACTGCGTAAAGCTGTCCAAGAGAGGGCAGGGAACCAGCTGTCGGACGTCATCTACGGGGCAACGAGCAAAGAGGAGCGCGACAACCGCGTGCGGGCTCTTCAGGACAAGTTGGCCGATAACCTGGGCGAGGAATGGGACAGGAGAGCGATCAACGAGGCTCTCGACGAGATGCTGCGCGAGACGGTGCGCCGACGCACCATCGAAGAAGGCGTCCGAGCCGATGGCCGAGATCCACAGACAATCCGCCCCCTGTCCGCCGAAGTGGGACTGCTGCCACGGACACACGGTTCTGGCTTGTTCAGCCGTGGCGAGACACAGGCCCTTTCCATTGTCACACTGGGCACGCCCCGGGAGGAGCAGACCCTTGACGACCTCTCACCCGACGAGACGAAGCGCTACATGCACCATTACAACTTCCCGCCCTACTCGACGGGCGAAGTACGCAGGATAGGTAGCCCGCGCCGGCGCGAGATCGGACACGGCGCATTGGCCGAGCGGGCGCTGTTGCCGGTGATTCCCGACAACGGAGAGTTCCCCTATACCATCCGCGTCGTCAGCGAAGTGCTCAGCTCCAACGGCTCCACCTCGATGGCGAGCGTGTGTGGAAGCACCCTGTCGCTGATGGACGCGGGCGTGCCCATCAAGGCTCCGGTCGCAGGTATCGCGATGGGACTGATGGCTGAGGGTGATCGGTATCAGGTTCTAACCGACATTCAAGGGCTGGAAGACCACATCGGGGATATGGACTTCAAAGTCACCGGCACGCGCGAAGGCATCACAGCCTTGCAGATGGATATCAAGATAGCCGGCCTTTCCTATGGGATCCTGGAAGAAGCACTGGAACAGGCTCGCAAGGCACGCTTGCAGATCCTCGGCACGATCGAGGCAGCCATCCCCACTCATAGGGAGAACCTCTCCGCCTACGCGCCACGGATGACCATCATGCACGTAGACCCAGACAAGCTGGGGGCAGTCATCGGATCGGGCGGCAAGACAGTGCGCGCCCTTCAGGATGAATGCGACGTGCGCATTGACATCGAGGACGACGGTACCATCTATATCGCCTCGACCAGCGGCCCGGCTGCGGAAAAGGCACAGCAGATGATCGAGTCGCTGACCGAGGAGCCCGAACCCGGTCGCATCTACACCGGACGGGTCGTACGCGTTGCCGACTTCGGAGCTTTCGTCGAGTTCCTGCCAGGTACCGATGGTCTGGTGCACATCTCGCAATTGGCCGACTCCCGCGTCAACAGCGTCAAGGACGTGGTGGATGTCGGTGACGAGATCATGGTAATGGTGACCAACATCAGCGCCGATGGCAAGGTACGCCTCTCGCGTCGCGCTGTGCTCGAGGGATGGTCGCTGGAACAGGCCCAGGCGGCCGACAGACCAACCGGAAACCGCGGAAACAGGGGACGTCGCCCGCCCCGACGGCGCTAGGTCTGCACCGGGAGGCTACCGTGGAAGAGACCACCGAGAATCCCCAGGTCGAGCCTGAAACCGAGCGGCGAGAGGCACGCGCAAGCTCCGGATCCCGGGCGTTGCGATGGTTGCTGCAAGCGCTGCGCGAAGTGGCCGAAACGGTCGTCCCGGCGGTCATCATCGCCCTGGTCATCAACCTCTTTCTGGCCCAGGCTACCCAAGTGCTCGGACAGAGCATGGAGCCCAATCTGCATAGTGCTCAACGGGTGGTCGTGGAGAAAGTCACCTATCGTCTCTTCCACGGTCCACGACGCGGCGACATCGTCGTCATCGATCTCCCGGAGCAGTCAGACATGCTGATTAAACGCGTGATAGGACTGCCCGGAGAAACCATCGAAGTACGCAGTGGACAGGTGCACATCGATGGGGAACCACTGGAAGAGCCCTGGATGCTCAAACCGGGTGGCGGTGGCTATGGCCCGGAGACCATCTCCCCACTGCACGTATTCGTTCTGGGTGACAATCGAGGCGCTTCCAACGACTCGCGCAATTTCGGACCGGTAGCCATTGAAGACATTGTAGGACATGCCTGGTTTTCGTACTGGCCCCCAGAGTACATGGGCTTTGTCGAGTAAAGGCTCGAACGTCTACGAAGCCCTACCCCCACTACGGCATCTCTGCAGAGCAGTCACAGTGAACAGACCCCTGGCTGCAGCAGTCCTGCTAGCACTCGTTGTATTGCTGGCAACCTCCTGCCGCGCACACCAGACACCGCCCCACCCGGCTGCCATCTACGGCGATCTGGAGAATGTCGACCCAAGCAGGCAGATGGTGACCTTCTGGTATCACTACACGAACTCGCGCGAGGAACTCATACTGAGTCTGGTTGACAAGTTCAATCGCACCAACCAGTGGGACATCACAGTCCAAGGAGAATCTCAGAAAGGCTACACCAGCCTACACGAGAAGATCATTGCGGGCATTCCTGACGGCCGGCTTCCCAGTATGAGTGTGGCCTACCCGAATCAGGCTGCCGACTATGCGGCGCAGGGCGTGCTGGCAGCACTGGATCCCTACATTGAGAGCCAGAATTGGGGCTACACACAGGAAGCGCTGGACGGTTTCTTCCCCAGTTCGATGGCTGCCGACTACTTGCCACAGTTCGATGGCCGCTATGGCTGGCCGTTCTACAAGTCCATGGAAGTGATGTACTACAACGAAGACTGGCTGACCGAATTGGGCTACACAGGCCCGCCCGAGACGTGGGACGAGTTCAGCGAGATGGTTTGCGCCGCGGCGGCGCAGCCGTTCTCCGGTGCCACAGGTGAGGGTACTTCCTACGGCTACATGCACGCCGCCACCCCTTCTCAGTTCGCTGCGCTTGTCTTCAGCCGAGGTGGCGACATGATCAACGATCAAGCCACCAGCTACGTCTTCAATGGGCCGGAAGCGCTGGGGGCTTTGACTTCATTGCGAGACTGGATAGATCAGGGCTGCGCTGTAAGCCAGGTGGAACGCAACGGTGACCGAAACGCCTTCGGTGCAGGCCGTTCGCTCTTCACACTCGGCGCCATCTCCAGCCTACCCCACTACCGCCAGGCAGTGGAGCAAGGCGCTGGCTTCACATGGAGCGTCAATCCCCCGCCACACACCACGACCGAGCCACGGATGAATGTCCACGGCGCTAGCCACTCCATCTTCGTGAGCACACCTGAGGAGCAACTGGCTGCTTGGCTATTCATCAAATGGCTGAGTGAACCAGAGCAGCAAGCGGCGTGGGCGGCAGGAAGCGGCTACCTCGCCACTCACCAGGCCACGGGGGAGTTGTTGAGCGACTACTTCGCCGAAAACCCAATCTACGAGAAGGCCTTCGGGTTCATGTCATACGACTACGGGATTGAGCCCTCCGTGGCCGGGTATGACACATGCTACGCAGCCATAGATGAGATGCTCACCGCCGCACTCAGCGGTGAGGACGCACAATCACAACTCGACGCCGCTGCATGGCAGTGCAACCAGTACTTGGAAGAAGTCACTCCGTAGACAACTTTAGGCGGCGGGATCAGACGAATTCCTTCAGGTGGTGCTCCACGGCATAGGCGGCAGCCTCAGCCCGGTTGGTCAGACCGAGTTTCTTAAGGATACTGCTGACATAGTTGCGCACAGTGCCTTCACCAAGGAATAGCTCGGTGGCGATCTCTCGGTTCGTCTTCCCCTCGGCCACGTGGATCAGCACGCGCACTTCCTGATCGGTCAGGTCAGCGAAGGCCTCCCGATGCTCTTTGCGCGCCGCTTCGCGCACACGGGCGAAGACTCGCTGCGTGAGCGCTGAATCCAGCAACGCCTCTCCCCTCCCTACCGCCTCCACCGCCCGGATCAGGTCGTCACTCCCGATCTGCTTGAGCACATAGCCACACGCCCCGGCTGCGATGGCGTCAAACAGCATCTCGTCCTCGGCGTAGGAGGTGAGCATGATGACTTTGCACTCGGGGGCCTGCTCAACGATCTTTCGACAGGCTTCAATCCCACTGCCCCCCAACAGGCGAATATCCATCACCACAACTTCAGGACGGAGTAGCAGAGCCTTCTGAACGGCCTCCTTGGCAGTAGCAGCTTCGTCCACAACCGTGAAACCAGGGTGCCGATCGAGGAGTGTGCGCAGGCCGAGCCGCACCACTTCGTGGTCATCCACGATGAGAATCCTAAGTGCCATAAACCCCTATCTCAGCAATCGGGCCCAACCTACAACTTGCAGGCTAGAAAAAAACCCAACCTCACCTTCACGCCCGGCGTCAGTAGGGCACGGTAAGGATTAACGTCATACCCTTGTCCGGCGCGGTGTCGATATCCAGCATTCCGCCAAGCAGGCGGGTCCGCTCACGGATGTTCTTCAGCCCCTGCCCTTTGCCGATCGGGAGCGCCGAGAGCCCAACACCATCGTCAGACACACGAAGCTGCAACGCATTGACGCCGTACCGCAAACACACCTCAACCCGCCGAGCCTGCGCGTGCTTGGCCGTATTGGTCAACGCTTCGCGCGCGATCTGGAAGATATGCCGCCGCCGCTCCGTCCCCAGTGGCCGGGTGTCCGTGCCCTCCACGGTGAACTCCGTTTCCAACAACGTGTTGACGCGGAAATCCCTGAGCACTTTCTGCAGGATTGTCTCAAGGTCATCGTCGGGCATCTTGCCCCGCAGATCGAATATGTAGCGACGGATGTCTTGAATCGTCCGGTTCAGGCTTCCAATCGCGCGCGTCAACTGCTCGCGCGCCGTGTTCGGCGCGTCTGGGATACTGTGCAAAGCACCCTCTAGCATAAGTCCTGCTGCATAGATAGACTGGATGATCCCGTCATGTAATTCCCGTCCAATGCGCTCGCGCTCAAGAGCCAGCGTCTCGACTTGCTCCATGCTCTCCAGCCAGAGATCGATCTCGCTCACGATCACGCCCAACGTCCGCACGATTCCATACGCGATGCCAGCGCCGCTCAGGCCACGCAAAAGCGCGGAAGGGATACCTGTCACCTGCAAGAGCAGCTCTTGGTTGAACCAGGTGGCGGGGAAGAAAGAGGCCGCCGGTCCTATCAGACCTCCAAACAGGGCAAACGAGCCCAACGCGACTTCAGTGACCCGCAAGTAGGGCTTGACCAACGGTAATCGCTCGGATTCGATTGTGCGATAGCTCTGGCTACGCAGCCCCCATGCCCCAATCAAGCCACCGGGCAAAGCCAGGACGTAGCGCGCGACCACCTCCCCATCAAGCCAGATGCGCTCCGCCGGGACTCCCGCCAAGTGCGCAACGAGCAGGCCGATCAGCCACAGGACCAGGATGGCGATAGCAGCAGACCACCGTCGCCATCGGCTCCTCTCCGGGGGCACGCGAGTCTGCAAAGCAAAAGCCAACAGAATCGCATAGCCAACCCCCAATAGCAGCAGGCGTAGCCAACCAAGCCAATAGGGCATTACCCCCGAAGCCACGATCCATACCGGAGTCCAAGCCACTATCGCCTCACAGAATCCAAATGGCGACAGCGGCAAGAGTCCACGAGCGAATTTGAGCCGGGCACTGCGGCGCGATAGAAGAAGGATCGACAGACCTAGTATGAAAAAGGTCTGTCCATGCAAGAGTGCCAACAGCGGTTGGTAAGCAGCGAAGGCTTCTCGCAGCCAGGGCATTCGACGATCCAACCTTTCCTATTATCGTTGTCTTTTCAATTATACCAGCGATGGCTCGTTGAGACAAGGCAGACCGGACACTCCCGCACCATAGCCCACGGGGATGCGCAGTGCCCGCAACGGAAAGCAGGGGATCAGGGGATACGGGGGAGCCAAACACGGGACAGCCAACACCAAGCTACGGCACGGAACGGAACGCTCACATCAGGGCCTTCTGATAGGTGCGATACGCCTTGTATCGCTGCCCGCCCAGATTGTGGACAAGCCGGTTGATCATCACGTTGTTGTCAGCAGTGAGCGAGAGGTCAACCCAGGTGTACCCTTTGCGCATAAGCGCCTGTGCTGTCTCCAGGTAGAGCAACGAGTCCAACCCCCGCCCACGGTATTCCTCAAGCACGGCCAGAAGCTTCAGGCTGGCCACATCAATGCGACGCATGCGCCACCACATGCGGAGCCATCCCAATGGCAACAGACGGCCATTTGCACTCTTGAGTGCCTGGTTGACGTCGGGCAGTGTAGCAGCGAACCCGACCGGCCGCCCATCTATCTCGGCCAGAAACACAAGCTCTGGGTCAATCACCTGGCGCAGTTCGTCGGTATAGCGTACAAACTCCCGCTCGTCCATAGGAACGTGGTTACGCATATACCCCATTGCCTCATTCACCAGGTACATCACCCGCTGCACTTCAGCATCCCAATCCTCCATCCGGATGGGGCGGATCTGGACTCCCGTCCTCTTACGCGCGACTTCCGCCACACGCAGGATCTTTGGCGGCAGAGAATCGAGTTCCCCATTGAACCTGGCCAGTTCGACCCGATAGGCATAGGCATCTCGATATTTCACCAGGCCATAGCGTTCCAGGAAATCGGAGTAGTAGAGCGGGCTGTGGCCACACAGCAACACGGGCGCGTAGTCGGACCCTTCGATGAGTACGCCGGGGGAATCGTCCATCGAGAAGTAATACGGGCCACGGATCGTCTCCATCCCCCGCCCTCGCGCCCAATCACACACGGCATCCAACAGCGCCTGGACGGTGTCATAGTCGTTCAGCGTCTCAAAGAAACCGAACCCAGACGCCTTCTCGTCCCGGAAGCCGTTGGCACGGTGATTGATCCAGCCAGCGATGCGTCCGACATCCCGCCCGTTCCGCCTGGCCAGGAACAGGGCGGCCTCGCCATAGCGGAAGAACGTCCCCCGCTGTGGATCCAGGCTGTGTAACCGGCTCCTGATAAGGGGAGGGACCCACAGAGGATCATCACGGTAGACCTGCCACGGGAAGCGCACAAAGCGCCCCTGTTCTCGCCGGTTCTGCACGTACACGATCTCTACATCAGATGAAGACATCTTTGCTCCTATCGCCATAAGCCAGGCTCACAGGCCTGCCCGAATGCCCAAAATAGCCACGCCAAAGCCGCTACCGCTCCAGCAAGATGGTCACCGGCCCGTCATTGTGGATTTCCACCAGCATGTAGGCACCAAATACACCTGTCTCGACCGGTACACCGTGCTGCTTCAGAACCTGGACGAAATGGGTGATCAGCGGCTCGGCCACCTCCGGCGGAGCCGCGTCACTCAAGCCAGGGCGACGGCCCTTGCGGGCATCCGCATAGAGCGTGAACTGAGAGATGACCAGCGCCGCACCGCCGACGTCGAGCAGGCTCGCGTTCATCCTGCCCACATCATCCTCGAAGATACGCAGGCCAGCGATCTTGCGAGCCAGCCACTCGGCCTGCTCCTCCGTATCGCCGTGGGTAACGCCCACCAGCACAGCCACACCTCGCCTGATCGCGCCGACCGTCTCACCGTCCACGCTCACCGACGCCTTGCTGACCCTCTGCACAACTGCCCGCATATCGAACTCCTATAGTCATCAGTCACATTGGCCAAGCTCAGGTCGCCGAAACGCCCCTTCGCCCACCTACTCGCCACAGCGCCCCGCTCGACACGAAAGCGCTCTGTAATGCGACGACCGACGCCAATAGCAACACCGAGGCTCTAGGGAACGAGGACGGGCCCCCAATTGTGAGCGGCTTCCAGTCCAACCACACGCAGAGGCAGGCTGACGAGCACGTGTACGTGGTCGACCACGGGACTAAGGGAGCCCAACTGCTGCCTTGACCTCAGCGATGGTCTCATCAGCAATAACAGCGGCCCGGCGGGCACCATCAGCCAGGATATCCCACACACGGTCAGGTGTCGCGGCAAGTGCCGCCCGGCGCTCACGGAAAGGGGCAAAATAGGCAGCCAGGTTCTCAGCAAAGAGTCGTTTGCACTGCACACATCCGACCTTCGCGGAGCGACAATCCGCCTCAATCTGGGCTACCTGGTCGGACGAAAAGAAGCCGTGCAGACTGAAGACGTTGCACACCTCAGGATGGCCAGGATCAGAGCGGAATTTGCGGGCCGGGTCGGTCATCATCCGCATCACCCGCTGCTGAATCTCCTCTGGCGATGCGGCGATCTCAATGTGATTGTCGAGCGACTTGCTCATCTTCTGCTGACCATCGATCCCCACCACCTTGGGGAACTCGGTGAACTTGCCCTTAGGCTCAATCAGCACATCGCCAAAATGGTGGTTGAAGCGCCGCACGACTTCACGCGTGAACTCCAGGTGAGGTGCCTGGTCTACACCCACTGGGACAGTGTCAGCCTTGTACAGCGTGATGTCGGAAGCCATCAACACCGGATAACCGACCAATCCATAGTTGACGTTTTCCGGGTGCTGGCGGACCTTGTCCTTGAAAGTCGGCAAACGGGTTAGCCAACCCAGCGGGGTAACCATTGATAGGACAGTATGAAGCTCAGTCACCTGGGGCACGTGAGACTGCACAAAGACGATGGTCCCCTGTTCGGGATCCATCCCGGCGGCCAGCCAGTCCAAAGCCATCTCGTAAGTCCAGTTGCGCAGCTTGTCCGTGTCCTGCAGCGTGGTCAGAGCGTGCAGGTCCACGACACAGTAGACGCAGTCGTATTCAGTCTGTAGCGCAACGTAGTTGCGAATTGCGCCCAGGTAATTGCCAAGGTGCTGACGACCGGTGGGCCGAGCGCCGGAGAAGACGCGGCCTTTCTTTGTGCTCATCGTTTCGGGTACTCCTCCCTGTCTGTCTTGTGCCTAAGATGCGTGCCTCTAGTGCAAGATCCTGTTCTGCGCCCGCGTAGTGTACCACACTCACGGCGGTGCGGCAAGCAAAGTCCACGTGAACGGACAGCCGCCGCCACGCCAGGAGCTGCCTACTGCGCCACTACAAAGGCAACAGCATATTGACGCGTGTGGGAAAGGCTAATCGCCCATTCAGTGAGACCGAGAGCCTCGGCGCGCTTGGCGGCACGGCCGTAGAGACGAACGTACGGCTTGCCCCGCCTGTCACCAACGACCTCCACATCCCGCCAGTGGATCCCGTCACGGGCCAGCATGCGCACACCCACACCTAGCGCCTTGGAGACGGCCTCTTTCGCAGCGAAACGCGCGGCCAGTTCCGCCGGATGACCCCGACAGTACAAAACCTCGGATGGGGTGAACACGCGGTCGAGGAAGCGGTCCCCATAGCGCGTCAGTATTCGCTTCACTTGGGCGACCTCGACCAGATCAACTCCGGTGACCATTGAGGCTCCCGATACCAAGTCCCAGATTGGAGACTCCAGACCAATCCATACGGCACTCCATGGCCGCAAACTGAGGCTCATCCACCGATGGGCGGGCCGGCGATGGCCAAAGCGTACGCATCTGGGTCGAGCCAGCGCTGCGCGACGGCACGCACGCGCTCGGCGCTGATCTCGCCGATCAATCCCGCGTAACGCTTGAGGTAATCCAAGCCCAACTCGTAGCGCTCCATGTCGAGGATGGTACGCGCCACCCCCTCGTTGGTCTCCAACCGCAAGGGCAGGCTGCCCGTGATGAACGCCTTGTTATCGTCCAACTCATCCCCATCCACCAAATCCTCGCACAAGCGACGAATCTCAACGCGGATACTCGCGATTGCGCGCTCCACGTTGGCCGGATTGACGCCAGCGACTACACGCCACGGACCAGGGCCTGGACCTCCATCCACACGGCTGAACGAATAGTAGGCCAATCCCTGCTCGTCGCGCACGTTCTCCCCCAGACGGCCCATCAACCCGAAGACCCCCAGGATCGTGTTGGCCAAGAGCGCGTCCAGAAAGTCTGGCGAGGAGCGGGGGGGACCGGGATAGCCCAGGACAATGTCGGATTGGGTCTTGCCAGGGATAAGAACCGTTCGCTCGCGGACCTCGCTGACTCTCGGGACCTCGGGCAGAGCGTTGCGTTCATAGCCCTGGCCCTCCCAATCGCCAAGAGACTCCTCCATCTGCGCCAGTGCATCGGCGGTCTCCACGTCACCCACCACGGCGACGACCATGCCCCGCGGGCCGTAGCCGCCAGTGTAGAACTGAGCCAGGTCATTCCGCTTGAGACTAGCAACTGTCTCGATGTAGCCAATGATACTGCGCGCGTAGGGGTGCCCAGGAGGATACACCAGCTCGTGGAAGGTCAGACCTGCCATACGCCCGGTATCGTTAGGACGCTCCGCCAAGTCGGTCAGGATCTCGCCACGCAGTCGCTCGATCTCATCCTCGACGAAGGCAGGATAGCGGAGCACGTCCGCCAGTATGGCCAATACCCGGGGCAGATCCTCAACCAAGCTCTTGGTGGCAAAACCAGTCGTGTACGTACCTGCACCGACGCCCACACTGGCGCCGACGGATTCCAACTCCTCGTAGACCTGCCCAAACGTGCGATGTGCAGTGCCACGCATCAGGGCACTAGCCGTGAAGGTGGCCAGTCCAGCCTGCTCGCACAGCTCGTCATAGGCTCCCACAGATAGGTAGCCACTGATGACGACCGACGGATTGCTATGGTTTTCGCACACCAACACGACGATGCCATTGGGCAACTCGTGGCGCGTGATGTTCTCGGTTCCGGGAATGGACATGGGGCTCCTTGTGCGACAAACGTGGCGCATGCGGCGCTACTGACCGTTCGTGGGGACGTACCATCCGACTGTGCGGTTCGACTGCCTGAGATACTTCTGCGCCACGCGCTGGACATCCGCCACAGTGACAGCGCTGAGGTTAGCGATGTAATTCTCAAACCAGGTGTGATCGGCGAAGATCTCACTGAACCCCAACCACAGGGCCTGGCTGGTGACCGACTCACTGGAGTAGGCAAACTGCGCCTTGGCCTGCTTGATCGCCTTGGACAGCTCCTGCTGCGTGACCGGCTCAGCGATAACACGCTCGATTTCGGCATTCAGCGCCCCCTCCAGCTCGACCAGGGTACGACCGGCACGCACGACGGCGAAGATACTATACACAAAGGGATCCACCGCCGGGGTTAAGGAACCAGATACAGCGATCGCAAACTCTGCCGCCACCAGCGCCCTGTACAGACGGCTGCTCTTGTTGGTCAGGCCGCCGCCGAAGAACGTCATGCCACTCGCCCCGGAGAGAATAGCATCGAGCACGGTCAAGGCGAAGAAGTCGGACTCCCGAACACTGGGGGCGCGAAATGCCATCTCGAAGTATGCGACCTGGCCCTCCCCCTCGCGTATCACCCTCCGCTCTCCCATTTGAGGCGGCTCAATCGCGCTCACGACCGGGATATCTAGGCCACGGGAAATAGCGCCAAACCGGCTCTCAATGAGACGCACCATCTCGCCCGTGTCGAAGTCGCCCACAGCGACGGCCAGCGCGTTTTGGGGTGCGTAGTACGTACGATAGTGCGCGTGCAGTTGATCGCGCGTCATTGTCTCCAGGTCGCACATGTGGCCAACGATGTCATTTCCGTAGGGATGGACGCGAAAGGTGGCTGCCATCAACTCCTCGTTGAGCAGAAACTCCGGCATGTTCTCAGCGCCCTGTCTCTCACTGATGATAACACTGCGCTCAGCAGCAACCTCTTCGGGGTCGAAGAGCGCGTTGGCCATACGATCGGCCTCAATACGCAACGCCAACTCAACGTGGGCAGCGGGCAGCGTAGCGAAGTAGGTCGTGAAGTCATGCGCCGTCATGCCGTTGAACACTCCGCCATCTCGCGCGATGGCTTTCTCCGCTACGCCCTTGGGGAAAGTCGGTGTCCCCTTGAAAAGCATGTGTTCCACCCAGTGAGAGATACCGGTGATCCCTGTATACTCGTTGCGACTCCCCACACGATACCAGACCCAGAAGCTAGCCACTGGAGCCGCGTGGAGCTCCTTGACCAGGATCGTCAGACCGTTGTCCAATGTCGTCTTGAGAAAACTCACCACTACCTCCCACCACACCCGGAAAAGTGTCTGCTACGCCACCTAGCACTCGTAGCCCCGCCCCACTCCCCGGTAGTAGAAACCCAGTTCCTGCATCATCTCGGGCTCGTAGATATTGCGCCCGTCTATGATTACAGGCCGGTTCATCAGATCGCGGATGCGAACCAGGTCAAGGTTCTTGAACTCGTTCCACTCAGTTACCACAACAAGCGCATCACAGCCCGTCGCCAGGGCGTAGGCATCCTCGACCAACTCCGTGTCGGGCATCACCCGAGCGGCTACCTTCATCGCGACCGGATCATAGGCACGCACTTGAGCACCTGCTGTACACAGCATGTGGGCCATGTGGGCAGAGGGAGCTTCGCGCATGTCGTCGGTATTCGGCTTGAACGCCAATCCAAGCAACCCGATCGTCTTGCCCCGTAGACCACCGAGGGCCTGCTCCAACTTGCGCACTGTCGCCCGACGCTGGTAGCTGTTGATCTCCATCACCGCACGAAGCAACTGCGGGTGTCGCCCTCTGATCTCCGCCATGTAGGCCAGTGCCCTCACATCCTTGGGAAAGCAACTGCCGCCGTACCCCACACCCGCATCGAGGAAGGCGGGGCCGATTCGTTTGTCGTACCCCATCCCCGTAGCGACTTCTTTGACGTCAGCTCCCATCGCCTCGCATATATTGGCAATCTCGTTGATGAAGGAGATACGTGTGGCCAGAAAGGCGTTAGAGGCATACTTGATCATCTCCGCGGTGCGCAAGTCGGTGATCATGATCGTCGCCCGCAGCGGAAGGTACAACTGGGCTACCCTCTCCGCCGCCTCTCGACTCAACGAGCCCAACACCACCCGATCCGGGTACATGAAATCACTGATGGCGGATCCCTCACGAAGGAACTCTGGATTGGAGACCACGGCGACGTCCACACTGTTGCCGCGGGACTCGCGTATGATGTCGGCCACCCAATCGCCGGTCCCCACAGGGACGGTTGACTTGTTCACGATGATCATTGGGTGATCCATCACGCCAGCAATCGAGCTGGCCGCCATGCGCACGTAGCGTAGATCTGCCTCGCCGTCCACTCCCTCCGGGGTCCCCACCGCGATGAACACAAACTCCGATTCGGCCAGCCCCTCCGCATACGAGGCTGTGAAGCCAAGCCTACCTGCTCGCACGTTGCGGGCCACCAATTCCTCCAGGCCAGGCTCGTAGATGGGCATTGCTCCCTGCTTCAGGTCCTCAATCTTCCCCTCGTTGATGTCCACGCAAGTGACCCGGTTGCCCAAATCAGCAAAGCAGACGCCGGTGACCAGCCCCACGTACCCGACGCCGATGACAGCGATGTTCTTCATGCTTGTATACCCCCGATGCTCAAGTTGCGGGCAATGATACCACGATCAGCAATTTGTACCAAGTCGCCAAGGTGGGTATAATCCGTATGCTAGGTGCTGGACGCGCAACGTCGAAAGCCAGCACGCGCTGTCCATATCCAGGAACTCGCCGCCACGAGCAAGTAGACAGACGAGGGGTAGGCAGAATGAAAACAGTGACCGAGATGCACAGCCTGTGGACCGACCAGCCGATTCTGGGCACAAGACACGACCAGCTCAGCTTCTCCCACTATGCCGAAGTTCTGACCGAAGTGGTGCTCAGCGCAGACACGCCGATCACCATCGGCGTCTTCGGCCCATGGGGCAGCGGCAAGACCAGCTTGATGCGGCTCATCGCCGAACAACTGATCAACCGTCGCACGACAGGGCACCGATGGGCGCGGGTCGTCTGGTTCAACGCCTGGCAATACGAGCGCGACCAAGGAGCACTCTGGCGGACGTTGCTACTGCGCGTGATCGAAGGACTCGAGAGCGAGCAACTCAGCAAGGAAGACGCACAGCAACTCGCGGACTGGCGAATGCGGCTGTACACCGACGTAGAGCGCACCGAGACGGGCTCCATCCAGATTGACTGGCCCAGTTTGGGCAAGGGCGTGTTGCATCTGGGGCTCTCGCTCCTCCCCACGCCAGCCACGTTTCTCGAACTGGTGCAATTGTTGCAGGGGGAAATGGGGACGCTGGAGGGAATCGTCTCAGCATTCGAGCGCGAGCGTACGGAGGTCTATCGCCGGCAGTTGATGCTGCTGGAAGAGTTCCAGGGCGGATTCGCTCACCTGGTGAGAGAATACGTCTGGAGTCGCAATGGCCTACTCGTGGTCTTCATCGACGACCTGGACCGTTGCCTACCTGGACGCGCGGTGGAGGTTCTTGAGGCGATCAAGCTGTTCCTCGACGTGAAAGGGTGCGTCTTCTTCGTCGCGGTCGATCGGGACATCATTGAGCGGGTGGTCCAGACACAGTATACCGGCTACCTGCTAGGAGAGGACGAAGGAGAAGACGCTGCACCTCCGGCAGGGCAGAGCTATCTGGAGAAGATCGTGCAGATACCTTTCCACCTGCCACCGCTTGAGGATGATCAGATCGCCGGTTTCATCGACCAGCACGACCCTGATCTGCCTCGTGGGTGCAGGGACATACTCTCGTTGGGCCTGGAGCCCAATCCACGCGTGGTCAAGCGCACACTCAATATCTTCAGGCTGTTGCTCAAGCTGGCCGAGCGCCGCATGGTGGAGGGCACCATCGGCCCCATCGTGCCTGAGCTTCTGGCCAAAATGGTCGTGATCCAGGCCCGCTACCACGACCTCTACCAAGACCTGCTGGAATACCCGAATCTCATCCAAGACCTCGAACTGGCCGCGCGGGAAGGTATGGAGGTGCAACGCCCCGTATCACCGTTTGCCGAGGAAACCCCCGAAGCGGTGACGCTGCTGGAACGGTACCTGCGTTATAAGCCACTACTGCGAATGCTGCGGGTGGAACCGGCCTTCGCGGACCTGACACGAGAACAGATCACGGCCTACATCTACCTCACCCGCACCACCAGCAAAGAGACCGGACACGCCCGCAGAATGGAGGCCGCCCGGCTTTGGCAGGACCTGTTGAGCAACGATCCCACCCGCCTGCGGTCTGCCGTGGTCACCGTCCAAGCAGAAGGCCTAGCATCCGAGTACATCGAGGCTCTGATGCAGCAAATCTCAACTGAATCGGAAGCCAGCGTTTCGGAACGCATCTCGGCCGGCACGGCCGTGGCGTATTTGGGTGATCCTCGCGACCTTGATAAGATGGTAGACGTACCCGGTGGCGAATTCGAGTATAGTGAAGAGGGGGAACTGACATACGTGATGGCATATCGCATCGGCCGCTATCCGGTCACGAATGCCCAATACGCCCGTTTTCTTGCCGCTCATCCCTCCCATCCCGTGCCCTACCTCGAGGAAGTGTGGGCCGAACCGTACAACTGGGATCCCCACACGCGCGTCTATCCCGAGGAGAAGGCCAACCACCCTGTCGTGCTTGTGAGTTGGGAGGACGCCTGCGCCTACTGCGAATGGGCCGGTGTACGACTGCCCACTGAGATGGAATGGGAGAAAGCTGCCCGAGGGGAGGATGGCCGAGCCTACCCCTGGGGAGACACGTTCAGCTCCGACCGGGCAAACGTGCGTGAGGGCGGAGTAGGGAGTACAACGCCGGTGGGCGTCTATCCAGATGGGGCCAGCCCATACGAGTTGCTCGATTGTGCGGGGAACGTGTGGGAATGGACATCCGAGCAAGTGGGGAAGAACCAAATCGTCATTCGTGGCGGTTCATGGAACTTCCACGCCAAGGATGCACGGTGCACCTCTCGCGACTACAGCCACCCCGGCCACCGCTCCAACCGTATTGGCTTTCGCGTGGTCACCGGCCCGCGTCCCCAGACCGGGACGCGCGAGACCCCAGACGCGCACAATGGAGACAACCAACTCAAGATGGAACCTGTCTCGAATCTCACTTAGGCGCTGTGTTTTCGTCCCGGCGTCCGCGCTTTCGAAACACCAGCCGGAGTGGGGTGCCAGGGAACCCGTACGCCTTCCGCAACTGATTCTCCAGGTAGCGCTCATAGCTGAAGTGCACCAGGTCCGTATCGTTGACATGAAAGACGAAGGTCGGCGGGTCTACGCCTGGTTGGCTGACATAGTAGATGTTGAGTTTTCTGCCCCGTTTACTCGGCGGTGCGTGGCGATCCAGTGCATCCCGCACAAGCCGGTTGAGTGGGCCGGTGGGAATGCGCTGAAAGCGCGCTCCATATACGTCCAAGGCCTTCGGCACGACCTGATGCACCCGCCGACCGGTGAGCGCCGAGACGAAGAGAACCGGTACGTAGTCAAGGAAACGTAGCGCCTTCCGTAACCACTCGGTGTATTCCGCCGTGGTCAGCGGTTCGCCCGATTCGGCGGCCTCCTTGTTCACCGCATCCCACTTGTTGATCAGCACCACGACGCTGGCCCATTCATCAAGGATCAGGCTGGCCACGTGCGTATCCTGGGCGGTCACCCCCTCGAAGCCATCTATCACCATCAAGGCCACGTCGGCTCGTTGAATCGCCCGGAGCGCCCGCAGAACACTGTAGTGCTCTACCCCACGTTCAATCTTGCCCCGCCGGCGAATGCCGGCCGTGTCAATCAACGTGATCGGCGTTCCCTCCCACTCCATATACGTGTCAATAGCATCTCGAGTGGTCCCAGGTATGGGGCTCACGATAGCCCGCTCCTCGCCGAGTAGCTTGTTCAGCAGCGACGATTTGCCCACATTGGGACGGCCAACGATAGCCAGTTTGACGCTTTCGTCCTCGACCTCGGGCTCAGAAGGAGATAGCACCTCAATCACATCGTCCAGAAGGTCGGCGACGCCGGTGCCATGCAGAGCCGAGACCGGGTAGACGGCTTCCAGGCCCAGGGCGTAGAACTCCAACGCGGCCTGGCGCAGACGTAGGTTGTCCGCCTTGTTTGCTGCCAAGAAGACGGGACAGGAGGAACGACGGAGGATGCCTGCTACCTCCTCGTCGCCGGCCGTCATGCCACTGGCCGCATCGGTAACGAAGACAATGACGTCCGCTGCATCAATCGCCTGCTCGGCCTGGCTACGCATCAGAGAGATGAAGGGAGCGGAGTCCTGGGCAAGCACACGATAGGGACCGGGGCGTCTCCCGGCCACGACGGTCTGGGGCAGCACCTCAATACCCCCGGTATCCACCACGGTGAACGAGATCCCACCCCATTCGGCAGGCGCGTGCAGCCGGTCACGCGTGGTACCAGGCCGGTCGTGGACCACCGCCAACCGCCGACCAGCGATCCGGTTGAAGAGCGTGGACTTACCTACGTTGGGTCGCCCCACCAGGGCGATAATCGGTTTAGCCATATATCAACCACACATGCCCGGGCGCGTTCCCCGCGCCCTTCCACAAACCAGGCAGTCTGCCGGGTTACCCATCAGCCGGAGTTGCCGATGGAGCGGTGAAAACCTCCACCTGCACGGTGGCCGACAGAATACTCTGAGCACTCACTCCCTGCGGCAGGACCAACTCCGGCTCGACCTGGTGCGTCCCAGGGGGCAGTTTGAACAAGTCCAGGACCAGACGCGCGTCGCCATCCTCCAACGCCTCCAAGACAGGCAACGGTCCGCTCAGGATGAACTCGATGGATTCCGGCGATACAGTGGCCGTGAGGCCGGGGCCAAGGCCCTGAAGCTCTGGCACAAGCTCCACCGTCACACTGCTCTGAATCGCCTCGATGGAGACCTCCACCACGGGTTGCTGCCCGGTGACGACCGCGACGTTCGGCGGCACGCTCAATGCCGGGCGCTCGACAACGTCAGCCTGGGCTCCCTCCAGATCTACGGGCTCAGTTTCTATGTAGCCTGGAAGCGCAGCGATTACGTCAGGAATGCCAAAGACCGTGACACTAGGCGGATCAACGGAGATGTCGGTGATGCGATAGCCCGGGGCAACCTCACCCTCGGGAACTACCTTGACCGCAAGAATGCGGTAATAGCCCGAGAGCTCAATGGGGACACGCACAGTGACCACATCGGGTGTCAACGCGACGTAGGGCACGGGCTGTTCCTCATCGTCACGAAGCCGCAGCGGGAGATCCTGTCCGACGTCAGCAGTGACGTCCTGGACAGAGACCTGCGCATGAGCTTCGACGACTTGAGCCACGTAGGTGCTGGGACCCGTCACGGTCACGTGGCTTGGGCTCAAGATCGGTGCCCGCATAAGATACCCCAGCGTCGGCTCACCCTGTATCTGCACGCGCACAGGCACAATCTGCTCTGTTTCAACCGCCAGCTCGAGGGATGTGGATGCAGGGTCAACCAGTACCACCCTTGATGGACCTTTCTCCAGCGTCACCTGCACCGGTACTTCGTGTACCCCTGTATCCAGCCCCGACAGATCAACGACGGCGGAGAAATCGTCCACCCTGAGAGAATTCCATACCGACTGAGGAGCGCGGATCGTCACCTGTGCACGGTCGTCGAAATCGCCCACAATGACCATGCCACCCGGCAGTCCAGATGGTGTGACTGGAACAGACTGAGGGTAGCGCTGTTCGAGAGTAGGGTCCTCCTGCTCCACAGCCGCGACCCAAGCCAGAGCAGCTAGAATGAGTGCCAGTAACATCAACGGCGCAGCACCCATTATCCAGCGCAACGCAGACTTCACTGTTTAGCCCTCCTGGCCATCTGCAGCAGCCGGGCGATCCAGGGCGGCCATGCCCTCTCCAGCCTGGGCTGGAAGAACGCATGCAATACCTTCTCCAACCGCTTGACATCCAGATTCCGAATAATACGGCCATTGTGCGCAATGGCGATAGAGCCACGCTCCTCAGACACCACGACGGCGATGGCGTCGCTTTCCTCTGTCACGCCAATGGCAGCCCGATGCCGCAAGCCCAGTTGCCGATCTGCCAGGAAGGCAGTGGACAGAGGAAGCACACAGGCAGCAGCCTGGATTCGCCCGTGCCGCACGATGGCCGCCCCGTCGTGCAAAACTGTATGGGGATCGAAAATGGTGACCAACAGGTCAGAAGTGATCGCCGCATCCAGGAGCACGCCGCTATCCACAGACTCCTGGAGACCCGTCTCACGCTCCAGGACGATGAGCGCGCCATACCGTCGCTCGGAGAGGGTGTGACATGCCTGCGCAATCGCGGGCAAAGTCTGTTCCGCAAGGGCGCGATTCCCCGTTGCGCGGCCGAATAAGGTGCCTGCCCGCCCGATTCGCTCCAGCGCTCGGCGCAGTTCCTGCTGAAACACAACCGGGATAGCCACGAGCAGCGCTGGAAACGCGCTCCGCGTCAACCATCCGAAAGCGCGCAGACGAATCAAGCCGCTCAAAGGGATGAAGATGATGATAAGGAAGATGATGCCGCGCAGCAGGGGAACGGCCCGGGTACCACGCAGCACGTACAGCAGCCAGAAAAACAGAAAAGCTACAAGCAGAATATCGAGAATATCTATACGGTCGAGCCGCTGAAAATACCACAGAATGTCCGCCACTGCTCAAACCCGAATTTCAGTTACCACTCTGCTCGCCAAGTTGGTCCAGCAATTGCTGATAGACCTCGACGTTGGGTGGACGGAGCGCGATAATGACACGGATGGTTGCCTGAGCATCCTCATAGCGCCCGGCCTCAAGCTGCAGATCCCCAAGTGCATCCAGATGCTCCAATGCCTGTTCAACGTTCCCGGCGTCCAGGTGTGCCTGTGTCAGGCGAGTACGTAGCGGGATGTCGTCCGGTCGCTCACCTACCGCATCTTCCAGGATCGCGAAGATACGCGGCGTCTTACCTCTATCCCGATAGATCTTCAACAGACCATCCAGCTCAACGACCGCCCGCTCAGGCTCATCGAAGCGATAGTAGAGGTCCATCAGCGTCAGACGAGCCCGCTCGTCATCGGGAGCCAGTTCGCGGATCTGCTCGTAGACCTCCATCGCGCGTCTCCAGTCCACGCGCTGCATGTCTATGTCACCCATCTTGTGCAGGATACGAACCCCCCATTGGTGCTCGGGTGATCCACGCGGCGCTAGGAGCAACGCCTCCTGGTATATCTCACGCGCCCGGTCCATCTGCGCCAGTTGATAATGACTATCACCGAGGATGATGTAGTGCCTCAAAGCCTCATCGATTTGCCCATGACTGATGAGCAGATCAATCAATTTGGCCCGCACGGCCGTGTTCATGGGCGCGTGCTTCAGTGCACGCTGACACATGGCCGTCGCCTGGCGGACATTGCCCCGCATACGGTAGGCATCCGCAATGACGACGAACTTCGCCACCGCTGCATCCATCTTCCCCATGTCCACCAGCACCTGGGCCATCTGCCGATGGATAGGCAGGTAGACGGGCGCACTGTCCAGAGCGTAGTAGCACTCCTCCAACGCCGCATAGAACATGTCCCGCTTGGCGTATTCCTGAGCCAGCGCCGTCGATTCCAGTACACGCTCCGAATCCTGAATCGCCAACATCTCGGCCAGGCTCAGGGTAGGGCCTTCCTGGGCCAATTCATCGAGCCGTCGCCGCGCTTGAACGACCTTGTCCTCCCACCCTTTCTCGCTGAGGAACTCAACCAAAGAGTTGGTGAAATCCAGCGCCTGTTCCCGCTCGCCTTTGGCGATGTAACTGTCGGCCAGGCTCTCGTACAATTGGATCAAGTCATCCGCCTGTTCGCGCCGCACGGTGGCCAGATCAACGATCTTGAGTACCTCAATGAAGTGCTCCAGCGCGTCGTCGATGCGCCCGCGGGCGCGGAAGCATTCGCCCATCGCGAAATGGCTGCCCAGCGTGTACTCGGGGTGAGAAACTGCGTATTGGAACTGCCCGAGGGCATCCTCGAACCGGAGCTTCTCCTGGTAGAGCAGACCCAGGTTGAAGTTCACAGCGGGCTGATTGACTCCCGCCTTGAGCACGCTCTCATAAGCATCAATCGCTTCCTCGATCTCCCCCCTGGTCTGGAATTCGAGTGCTCGGCCAATCAGGCCATCGATCTCTGCCTTTCCCAGCCGGGGAGCGGTAGCAGGTTCCAAGACCGGCAGCGCATCGTCTTCTTCAAAGAAACTCTCAGCAAGATCGGAAAGCGCTTTCTGGCGAGTGATCTCAATGGGACCACCTCGCTCCCCCGAAGACTCCACCGCTGGCGATACGTCGAAGTCAAGCAGCGTGGTATCAACCTGCTCCCCCATCGCAGTTAGGATCCCGGTGTCCCTCCCAAAGCCCTCCGCACCCTCCTCAGCGGTGCTATGCTCCCCATAGCGCAGACTGTCGAGCATGGCCAACACGTCGGAGTCGTGCGGGGCCAATTTGAGGGCATACTGGCACGCCTGGACCGCGTAGTCGGTCTCCCCATCAGCACTGTAGATACTTGCCAAGGCCAGGCACTCTTGCACCGCCTCCTTCACCTGACCGCGGCGCTGGTAGTAATGGAACAGCTTCGCGTGTGCCCGCAGACAATCGGGCCAGACACGAACGGCATCCTGCCAACGTTTCAGCGCCAGATCAGGCGCTCGCTCCTGACTCAGGTAAGCTTCAGCCGAGGCCAGATAGGCTTCGGCAGCCTGCTTGCCCTGATCCAACTGCTCCCACGTCTTGCCAAGACGCTCGTGCAGCACAGGGTCATCTGAATCAAGCGTGGTAACCTCACGATACGCATCCAAGGCGGCCTGGAACTGGCCGGCGCTGTAGCAGGCCATCCCCAAGCCGGCGAGCGCATTCACATCACGCGGGAACTCTGCCAGTGCACGTCGATAGGCCGCGATTGCCTGGTCCCAGTCTCTGTCCCAGGCCGCGTTGGCCCCCGCCCGCATCGCATCCTCGAATACCTTGCGGTTCTTTGCCACACCCTTGCCTTTCGGTTATCCCATCAATTCCGCCAGGATAGCCTTTTGCGCGTGCATCCGGTTCTCAGCCTGATCCCACAGTACCGAATGCGGGCCATCACACACTCCATCGGTGATTTCCTGTCCCCGGTGAGCCGGCAGGCAGTGCATGACGATGACGTCTTGCTTGGCCGCGGAGACCAACGCCTCGTTGACCTGATAGGGCATGAAGACCCGGGCCCGCTCATCGGTCTCGGTCTCTTGACCCATGGAAGCCCAGACATCCGTGTAGATCGCGTCAGCCCCGGCGACCGCTTCGCGAGGCTCGTGAGTCGCCAGCAAGCGACTCCCAGTGGCAGACGCCAACTGCTCCCCCTGCGCCCAAACCTCAGGCGGCAACTCATAGCCTGGCGGCCCTGAGATAGCGAAATCCATCCCCAGCAACGTCGCACCAAAGAGAAGCGAGGTCGCCACGTTGTTGCCGTCACCGATGAAAGCCAGGCGACGCCCCTCCAGGGCCGATCCCTTATGCTCAATGATGGTGAGGAAATCCGCCAGACCCTGGCAGGGGTGGTTGTAGTCGGAGAGGCCATTGATGACAGGCACGCGGGAGTACTGCGCCAGCGCCAGTATGTCGGCATGCCCGAATACACGCGCCATGACGCCATCCACGTAGCGCGAGAGCACACGCGCCACATCGGGCACGCTTTCCCGCTTGCCCAGTTGCACCTCAAATGGCGACAGGTAGAGCGCCTGTCCCCCCAGATGAATCATCCCCATCTCGAATGAAACACGGGTGCGCAAAGAGGGCTTCTGGAAAACCATCCCCAGTGTCTTGCCCTTGAGCAATGCACGATTGCCACCGGCCTTCCATTCCTCCTTGAGTTCAACCGCCAGGTTGAGCAGGCCACGCAAGCGATCAGACGTCAGATCAGTCAGAGCGATATAGTGCTTCATTCCTGCCTCCATCATGATGACAATGCGCCTCCAAGAATACGCTGCCAAGGATATGCTTTGAAGAACACGCTTTCAAAAGCAAGTATACCACAAGCAACGCGGGAATGAAAGCAAGGGACAGAGAAAACTACAACGACACACTCAACCGCAGCTAACCGACAGGCAATGGCTCAGAATCCCATCGCCCGACGGGCGGCACGCCACAGATTGGCGCGGATTTGCTCCTGGTCGCTGCCAAACTGTCGCAGGAGCGTCTTGACCTGTGTCCGCTTGGAAACCAATCCTTGGGGACATGGCGAAGGGTCAGCGAATCCAAGCGCCCGCCCATAGCGGGACAATTCCTTCTCCGAGACATAGATCAGCGGGCGGATGACTGTCACCACACCGTCAAAGAACTCGACACGGGGGGCCATGGTCTCCAGCCGGCCACTGAACATCAGGTTCAACAGAGTCGTGGCAGCCGCATCGTCGGCCTGGTGACCAAGTGCCAGTTTGTTGCAGCCCAGCTCTGCCGCCGCGGTGAAGAGAGCTTTCCGCCGGTTCCACGAGCAGCGGAAGCAATCCAGAGGCAGGGGCTCATCCGGCGGCAGATCTAGCGGGACGAAACGATACGCGATGCCCAGCTCCTTGAACCTGGGCTCCAGATCCGGTCGCAGGTCGGGGAAACCGGCCGCGGTGCCCGACACGTGAAGGGCCGATAGTTCGTACTGATAGGGCACTTTGCACCGATGGCGGACCAGGAGTTCCAGCAAGGCACGGCTGTCCTTGCCTCCAGACACCGCCACCGCAACGCGGTCCCCCTCGGCGATGAGGCCAAACTCGCCAACGGCGCGAGTGACTTCTTTGAGAAGATAGAACGCCAACCGGTTGGAGTCGCTCACTTTCCACCCGCATCACGCCGTCAGCAGCCGCGGCCCGTCTTCTGCACACATTGGACCCAAGTCCTACACTTCCCGCCCCTCGTACTGTCGCTTGTAATACTCTTGATAATACTCGCCGCTCTTGATCAGGCGCCACCACCACTCGTTCTCGACATACCAACGCACGGTGCTTTCGATCGCCTCCTCACACGTGTGGGCAGGCTCCCATCCCAGGGCGCGGATCTTGGACACATCCAGAGCGTACCGGCGGTCGTGGCCAAGCCGGTCGCGCACGGGTTGGATAAGGCTCTCCGGCTTGCCAAGCAGTTCGAGCACCTGATGAGTCATATCTATGTTGCGCATCTCGGTGCCAGTGCCCACGTTGTAGACACCGCCGATCTCTCCCTCGTGCAGCACGAGGTCAATCGCCTCACAGTGGTCCAAGACGTAGTGGTAATCACGCACCTGCAAACCGTCACCGTAAAGAGGCAGCGGCAGGTCGTCAATCGCATTCGTGACGAAGAGCGGTATGACCTTCTCAGGATACTGATACGGACCGATGTTGTTGGCACCACGAGTGATCGTTACAGGCAGATTGTACGTCACGCGATAGGCGTTGACCATCATGTCGGCGCTCGCCTTGCTGGCCGCATACGGACTGCGTGGAGCAACTGGATCGGTCTCCCTGGACGCGCCCTCAGGTACGTGTCCATACACCTCGTCCGTGGACACCTGATGCATCCGCTCCAACCCAAGCTCGCGCGCCGCCTCCAGCAGCACGTAGGTGCCATAGACGTCCGTCTTGATGAACGCATCCGGATCCATGATCGATCTATCCACGTGGCTCTCCGCAGCGAAGTTGACCACCGTGTCCACATCGTAGGCCTGGAGCGTCTCCTGCACCTTGGCCGCGTCACAGATGTCGCCCCGAACGAAAGCATAGCGATCAGGGAACCGACTGGCCACATCCTTGAGATTGGACAGGTTCCCGGCATAAGTCAGTTTGTCGTAGACGACGATCTCATAGTCACGGTATGTCTCTAGCATATAGCGGACGAAGTTGGACCCGATGAACCCGGCACCACCGGTCACCATAAAATTGTGCACAGTCAACCTCCAAAATCATCTAAGTCAGAACGTGGAATCGCGATCCAGACCCATTCGAGGTATTCTACCACAACCGAGAGTCACAGCAACCTTGACTTGCCCGGCGAAGATGCTATGATTGCACCGCGCATTGTCCGCAGAAGGCAGTTGATGGGATGTATCTGGAACCAACGATACGGAGGAGTAGACGCCGTTCATCTCCACTCCGCGTGATGATCTTGCTGATGCTGATCAGCGCAGGCGTGTACGTCTACGCCATGGTCCAGCAAGAGGAGATCGAAAGCCCCTTCGTCCCCACCCCAACCCCAACCCGTTCAGCACTTTCCTACATTGTGGAGGCACAAGAGCTGTATCTGCAGGGCAAGCTGGCAGAAGCCATCGTCGCCTATCAACAAGGCATCTCTCTCGAACCCAACGATGCACTCCAGTTCATATCCCTGGCACGGCTCTTGGCGCTCGAAGGACGGACAGTTGATGCCGTACGGTGCGCACAGCAGGCCACCGAGATGGCACCGGAGAACGCGCGCGCGTGGGCTGTGCTGGGAATGGCCTATGATTGGAACGGCGACGTACCACAGGCGATTGATGCCTGCAAGCGCGCCATCGAACTCGACCCCACCTACGCTGAAGCATACGCCTACCTCGCCGAGGCCTACGCTGACGCAGTGCGCTGGGCCGACGCCACAGAGGCAGCCCAGACCGCTCTGCAATTGAATGATCGCAGCGTGGACGTGCACCGCAACTATGGCTATGTCCTCGAGAGGCAAGGAGACTGGGTAGGAGCCCTGCAGGCATACGAGCGCGCGTTGGAACTCCATCCCAATCTGGCGTACATTCACCTGGCCGTCGGGCAGAACTACAGCGCACTGGGCGATCTCGATTCAGCAGTAAGCAGCTTCCAGCGCGCCATCGAAGTGGACCCGAACAGCGTAGAGGCTTACTACCGGCTGGGACGTGCGTACTACAACATTGGAGAGTACGAACAAGCGGAAACCTATCTCAAGCAAGCCATCGAGGTGAACCCCGAGTACGGACCGGCCTTCGGTCATCTCGCTTTTACCTATTGGGCACGACGCAACTACGAGGACGCAATCCAGAATCTCCAGCCAGCTATTGACCTGGCGTGTATTGCAGCGCGCCAGCAGGCCAGTGCGTTCTACGTCACCGTCGAAGATCTAAGCGACGAGTCCGAAGGGCCGTCACCCAACGTCGTGTTGCGTGGCGATCTTGTCGCTGCGCCCGCATCGTCCTCAGCAGGCGATCAGGAAGTGCTCAAGGCCACCCTGACGGTGAAAGAGAGCGGCGAGGAATGGGCCAATGCCGGGGGTACGGTGGCGTTCAACACCCGCACGGGAGAATACAACGTAGAGCTGAAGGACCTGCCGACTCCGAGATACGGACACGTGTACGTCGGATGGTTTGATGGAGTCAACGCGCTGTCCGGCGAGCCTCTGAGCACGGGATCACTGAGCTTGAAGAGCGATAGAACGGTGAATGCGGATCTTCAGGCCGTCTGGACCGAAGGACCCCGCATCGAGTACTTCTACACACTGGGACTGGCCTATTTCTACATGGCGGAGTGCGAGAAATCGTACCCGCTGTTTGACGCAGCGCTCCAGATTGATCCCAATGAGAGCAACGCACTGGAAGGTATCCGGCTCTGCCAGGAAGCAGAGGTAGAGGAGAGCACGCCCCCCTGAAGCCATCGAAAACCTGCGACAAGAATCTGCAGAGCAGTTGACCAGAATCCCATTCTCTGGTATACTCTTCACGAGCCGGAGTGGCGGAACAGGCAGACGCGCGCGACTCAAAATCGTGTGGGCTTTGCCCATGTGGGTTCGATTCCCACCTCCGGCACTGTATCTATCCGGGACTGGGCCATAAGGCCCGTCGTGGCGTCCATGGGCAGGGTGAGCGCCCGCAAACGCCGCGTTTTTTGTTGGAGAGGGATTGGATGCACAGAGCAGTGAGTGGGCGAGGGTATAGGGCGATTGCGCAGATCGCTGCTAGCGTCGCAGTTGGACTCGCGTTGGGATTCGTCGTCGGCTGGTGGCTCTGGCCAGTCAAGTACACAAACACCGCACCATCCATGCTTCGCCAGGATTACCACGACGACTACATCGTGATGATTGCCAGCGCCTACGAGGTGGACGGAGACTTGGAACAGGCCCGTGAGAGGCTGATCTTGTTAAGTCCAGGGGAACCCGCCGCTCCTGTGGTCGAACTGGCAGAGCGGATCATCGAAGCCGATGGTAACCTTGAGGATATTTACCGCTTGGCCTATCTGGCAGCGGCGTTCGAGCCGCCCACTCCAGCGCTAGCTCCATTCCTTCAGTGACAGGGCGGCAGGCGACGTCTCTGCGCATCCAATGTTCCCCCAGTACACTTAGCGTGAGATCATGGGACCAGGTGGGCAAGACCCGAAAGCCTTGCATATCCATATTCCGAGAGCGGTCATCGGCCTGGTGATCGGATTCGCGCTGGGCCTGACGTACACCTGGGGCATCAATCCCGCAGAACTCACCAACACGTACCCAGCACTGCTGCGAACCGACTATCGCCTCGAATGGGTGCGGCTTGCGGCCCTCTCCTACGTGGCCGACGGTGATATCGAGCGCGCTCGCGCCCGACTGGACGGACTCAAGCACGAGGACGTAGCCAGCGCGCTACAGGCCCTGATCGAGGAATCTGCTACGGCCGGTCGCCGGGCCGACACGCTACGCAGCTTGACCACGTTGGCCCAGGCGTTGGACGTGCACACCTCAGCGATGTTGGTTTACCTGCACACACCGGCATCGTCGTCCCCCTCACTCACGTATCCCCCAACACCCTCGCCCACCTCCACCCCGCCCCCCACGTACACGCCCACCCCGTACGTCTGGTCGCCTCTTCTCACGCCTACTCACAAGCCGACACGTACTCCCCGCCCCCCCACGCCCACGCCAGCGAGCGCGCCTCTCTTCCAGTTCATCCAGAAGGAACAGATATGCATACCAGGACAATCACCACGCATCGAGGTTATCGTGAGGGATGAGCGTGGCGCGCAACTACCTGGTGTGGAGATATGGCTCATGTGGCCCGGCGGCGCCGACAGGGCCATAACCGGGCTAAAACCCGAAAGCGGAAAGGGTTATGCAGACTTCAACGTCGAACAGAGCGCAGCGAACTCCGCGAACCACACACTCGGCGTCAGCGAACTGGGAATGCCACTGGTGACCGACCTACAGATCGTTCCCTGTCCCTCCCAAAAGGGCAAGGAACCCATTATGGGATCCTGGCGCGTTGTGTTAGAGAAACGTTCTCCGGAGACCGACTAGATCGAGAAACGGTGACAAGAGGATGAAGGAACCCAGACCAAGTGGCCCCGTTCGACGCCCTGGATGAGGGAGACATGACTCTCGTTGCTCTGCTAAGCACCACCCTTGGCACCCTTGTCTATCATCTCCTGGTCCTGCTGATGATCGGGGCAATGGCGGGCATCGCGCTCACTCGGTGGCGTTCTACCCGCAGTCGCGACCACCGTCGCACACTGCTTGCCACCATGGGATTGCTGGTGCTGCGCGTGGTGCTGTTGATCGGTGAGCCGCGTGGCCCCGCTGTCCTCGCTCCAGTCGCCAGTGGCCTGGACGTCGCCAGCCTTACGATCCTGGGATGGATTTTCGTGGCCCCTCTCCTCGACCGCCGCTACAGAAGGTTATATCTGAATGGCGGCTTGGGCATGACGATCCTCTGTACCGCCGTATTCCTCCCCCTCTGGCAACGCACGCTCGCCCGCGTTCCCATTCGCCAATACGTCACTTTCTGGCAGCAGACCTGCTGGTATGTAGCAGGTACGCTGCTGTCGCTAGGGCCAGCACTGGTCTCACTGAATCGTCCACGGCAAGAGCGGGAGCAACTGACCGCGTCCGGCTTCGCGCTCCTATCCCTTGGCTTCACCGTGCTGTGCATGGGCTCACTGCTCCCCACGATTGGCTGGCCTGAGACGAGCGCGTACACCCTGATCGGAGTGGGGCGACTCATCCAGGTGTTGAGCTATCCCGTGTTCGCCACCGCCCTATATTGCTCTGCCTTGCCGGGCATACAGGGGTATCGCCATGGACTCAAGGGGGTCGGTGGAGCAGGGCTGCACCAGACACGGGAACTGCTTCTTCTCCTCGAGGCCGGCCGGGGGGGTGATGAGCTCTCTGATCTGGATCCCATCCTCCGCCGGTTTGCAGAATGCACCGCCACGGCTATGGGGGCGAACCGTTGTGCCGTCTTCGTGGTCGCCCCAGATCACCCCGGAACGATCAGCCTGGCCGCCCAATGTGCCCTCGTCCAACAAGGTGCGCGGGAGGGCTCGCAGAGTAGCGTCTCCCTCGCGGATCAACCCACGCTTGACTACGCGCTGAAGCGGCGCAAGCCACTGATCATCAACGCCAACGTCAACGTCCCACGTCTACAGAGTCTGTATACACTGCTCGGCAGCCAACAGACCGGACCGACCATCGTGCAGCCACTTGTATGCCAACGCCGCGTACTGGGCGCCCTGGTCGTAGGAAACGACCACAGTCAGCGCGAATTCGCTCCAGACGAAGCAAGGTTATTTCGCAGCATCGCTGCCCAGCTTGCCACTGCTATCGAGAACGCCTGGCTATTTCGTGACCTGAAGAAACGGGCCAAGCAACTAGGCGATTCCCTACAATCTCAAGAGGACGAGAGCCAGCGACAAGCCGCTATCCTGGAGAGTCTGACCGAGGGAGTGATCGTAGAAGGCCAAGATAGACGAGTCGTCATTACCAACGCCACCGCAGAGCGCGTGCTGGACATCCCTCGCCAGCAAATCCTGGGCCGCTCCCTGGAGCAAGTCCTGAGCCGTATTCCGGCGGCCCCGCAGATTGACTGGAAAGGGATCGTCCATTCTGAAGCACCGTTCGAAGGCGAGTTTGAACTAAAGACCGGCCTTGTCTGCATCCGCGTGGCTCCTGTGCTCACAACAGCCAGCAAGCATCTAGGGGCTATGGCGATTCTGCACGACATCACTAAGGAAGCCGAGGCGGAGCGCACGAAGAACGAACTTGCCACCGCCATCTCCCACGAGATCCTTACGCCGCTCACGGCAATCCGAGGATACACCGAGGCCCTCAGCAGCCGAATGGTCGGACCGGTGAGCCCAGCCCAATCTCAGCTTCTCAAGATAATAGCAAACAACACAATGCGAATGGTCGGTCTGACCGAGAACCTCATCGCGGTCTCCCAGATCGACAAAGGCTTCCTCACACTAGAGTACGGGGAGACGGACCTGCACCTGATCGCTCTTGACATTGTGAGATCCTTTCAAGACCAGTTCGAGGCCCATCAACTGGAGGTAAGTCTGGAGCTTGATGACGGGACCCCCACAATCGAAGCAGACCCGGCGCGGGTGCGACAGACACTGAACAACTTGATCAGCAACGCGGTCAAGTTCACGTATCCCGGCGGGCACATCACCATCGGTGCCGGGGTCATGTCTGACGATGGTGGGCAACCAGCGAATCACTGTGCTGTGTGGGTCTCAGACACCGGAATCGGCATCGCCCCGGAAGAGCAACCACGCATCTGGGAACGCTTCTACCGCCCCCCAAGCCCCATGACAACAGAAGGCAGTGGCTTGGGTGTAGGGCTCTCGATCGTCAAATCCTTGGTTGCAGCACACGGCGGGCGCGTGTGGGTCGAGAGTACCCCCGGCGTGGGGAGCACGTTCACCATGTTGCTGCCCATCAAGCAAGCACCCCAGGCTAGAGGTCAAGAGGAGGACAGCACAGCCCCAGCACAACCGATAGGGACCGGCGGCGACAGAGATCTGGAATAGTTGACCATCAACAGACTCTGGTGTACAATCAACCCAGGCTGGGAATTCCGCCGACTGCAAAAACTGGGCCATCAGGATAGGAAAGCGAGTGGCGATTCTGCAGGATTTTGTCAGCTTGATCACCGTTCCGCCCGGAGACCTAGTCTATCTCCTGGTGACGCTGTTTGCAATCCAGCTCACCTTGGGGATAGCATTTGGGCACTGGCGGCGTCACCGCCGCGATCCGGGTGCAGTCCGATTGCTGGTGATGGGCGCCTGCTTCGCCCTCGCGCGCACCCTGCTGATTCTCGTCGCCGTGCTGGATCGCCTCGGACTGCTGTCACCGAACATCGTCCTGCCCCCACTGGAGCGCTTCCTAGAAGCTGCGACATTGCTTCTGACCATCTGGGCGTTCTTGCCCATCCTACACCGCCACCCGCACCTGGGTCTTGGCCTGCTGTTGCTTACGCTCCTGGTCAGCCTCGGGACCTATGCAGCCTTCGCCACTCTCTGGCCTCAGGATGAAGCACTGGGAGTTGCCTACAACTCCCACTGGCAGAGTTCGGTGTGGGAAATCCTCGCTGTGGCAGTGCTTGGACTGGCCCTGATCGCCAGCGTCGTGTGGCAGGGAGGCGATTGGGGGCTGACCGCTTGCCTGTTCGCGCTCGGTCTGGCAGGGCACGCATTGCAGCTAATCGTTCCGGTCACCGATTCCCACGTCGCCGGCTGGGTGCGGCTGAGCAACCTGGCCGTGCTGCCACTGGTGGCCGGCGTGGTGTATCGCCACGTCTTGAGGGCAACTCCTCCCGTAGCCAGGACCGCCTCACAGGACATCATAGCCGTCCTGAAGGCCATCCAGCACATCGAGACGGCACACGACGTGGAGACTGCACTCCAACAGACCGCCCCGTCCATCGCTCGTGCCGTGAAGACAGACATGATCGCCATCGGTCTTCCGGTTCCAGGGCTGGCGAAGAAGATACGTATCGTCGCGCTCCACCCCACGACCGGGGCGCTGCAGAATCGCCGGGTGCCTACGCTGCTCATCCCCAGGCATCCCTTGTTGGCGACAGCTGTTCAAACCGGGCAACCGCAACGGAGTCTCGACCCTCGCCAAGTGCCCACTGCGGCCGCGCTATACCGCAATCTAGGCTTCGAACAACCAGGGCCCGTACTGATACAGCCTCTGGTCGATGAAGGAAGCCTGGTGGGTGTCCTGTTTGCCGGCAACCCGATCTCCCAGCAGCATTGGGCAACGCCAGACGAGGAGATCCTACAGGCCTTGGGAGCAGGGATAGCAACGTCACTGTCCAGCACTGCCCGCCGGCGGACACCAGACCGCAGCGCTGAGCTTCAAAAGGCGCTCAGCGATGCACACCGCTTGACGCAGCGAGCGGCGAAACTGGAAGCTGATCTTGAGCACCAGCGCCAACTTGCCGAAGAACTGGCCACCAGACTGCGGCTGCGCGAGCAAGAAACCGCTTCACAGGATCAGGACAGAGATGAATTCGAGATCTGGCAGGCAGAGGTGCAGCGGCTGGTGCAGGCGCGTACCGCGCTGGAAACCGAAGCCGCCGAGTGGAAAGAGAGAGCCGAGCGCCTCGCCCAGGCAAAGACGCACTTGCAGGATCAACTGGCACAAGCTCAGGCCGATCTCCAGGATGCGCACAGCCGGACCGTCTCAGAAGCCGAGCTCGCCGAGTGGAAAGCGCAAGCAGAGCAACTCGCGCAGGCCAGGGACGATCTCCAGGAACAGTTGGCGCTCGCCCAGGCCAAGGTGAAGGACATAGAAGGCCCGGGAGTGTCAGCCCGGGTGACAGAACCTGTCGGCAGCGCGACCAGCGGTATCCTGGTGAGCGACACGCAAGGCAGCATTATCCTGGTCAGCCAGGGGGTGCGCCACCTCATCGGCCAGATTCGTTCAGCACTTGTAGGTACACCCCTGCATGAGCTGTTCACCGATCCTGTATGGGATCAGGCTATCGACCAGCTCCTGGACGGTGAGACTCAGACAGACAAACCCACGAGCCTAAGCCTAGATCTAGACAATCAAACGCTGCGAGCAGAACTGACGCGCCTTCCCGGAGGCGCGGAGTCGCCAGCGGCACTAGCCGTCATGCTCTATCCAGAGGAAGAAAGCGTCGTGCAGAGTGACATGGTGCTCTCGCTGATACAAGAACTGCGCACGCCGATGACCTCTATCACCGGCTACACAGATCTACTTCTGGGAGAGTCGGTGGGCATTCTTGGCGAGACGCAGCGCCAGTTCATACGGCGGGTCAAGGCCAACATTGAGCGCATGGGTGGACTGCTCGAAGATCTGGTGAAAGTCTCCGCCATGGATGCCGGACAGTTCTCTCTCTCGCCCGAGCCGGTTGACCTGATCAACGTCATTGAGAGCGCCATCATGTCGCTGTCTGCCCAGTTTGGAGAGCGGAAACTGGCAGTGCAGATGGATATGCCGTCCGAGTTGCCCCCTGTCCACGCCGATCGGGACAGCCTTTATCAGATCGTGCTGCATCTCCTGTCCAACGCATGCCAGTGTTCGGAGCCAGGCAGCAACATACTCGTCCGCGCGCGGTTGGAGGAATATGACGATCAGGTAAGTGGCATGCCCGACTACTTGCTGGTATCCGTGACAGACACAGGCGGCGGCATCGCACCCCAGGATTATCGCAGAGTGTTCCAGCGCCTCTACCGCGCCGACAACCCACTGATCGCCGGACTCGGCGAGACGGGCGTCGGTCTATCTATCGCCAAAGCGCTCGTCGAGGCAAATGGAGGACGTATCTGGGTGGAAAGCGAGATGGGTGTGGGCAGCACACTGAGCTTCATCCTGCCGCTTTCGTCCCAGAATGACGCTGGCGGCCTGCTGGAGAAGCAGCATGGTTAGGCAGGGTGGTGGTTGGCGATACTGGTGGCGTGACAATGGGTGACGTGGTGATGAATGGACAGGCCCGCCCTAGCGCTGATCAAGCGGGAAGCTTCAGGCAATTGCTTGGAGGCCTTGCCGTCGCGCTCGTCAGCGTGGGCATGCTGCTGGGCAGTTTCCTGCTGAGCCAAATCGATACGTCAGGCACGCCATCGCCCTCACCTCAGATGGGTATCGCGATCCTGCCCTCGCCAACGCCGTTCCTGCCGACGCTGACGCCTTCCTCATCTCCCACGGAGCCTCCAGGCGCTACACCAGCCGCCACGGAATCCCTCCCGGCCACCACAGAATCCCCATCATCTGCTACAGAGACAGCCATTCCACCCACACCAGCTCCCCCCGCGACTGCCACCCAACCATCCCCCCTGATACCCGCCTGTCCCCGACCTCCCGGCTGGCTCGTATACGTCGTACAGCCGGGTGACACGCTCACCAGGTTGGCCTGGCGAACCGGTGTGACAGCAATCGCGCTGATGCAAGTCAACTGCCTTAGCACGCCGACCATCTACCCTGGTCAGCAGATCTACCTGCCGCCCACCCTATACAGCAGCCCGACGCCGCCGCCTGAACCCTACGGCCCCCCCTTAGACTGGGTGATCTATATCGTGCAGCCAGGGGACACCCTCTTCTCGCTCTCTCGCCGTTGCGGCGTGACTATGGAGCAGATCCGACGAGCGAACCGTCTGGCCGGGTATACCATATATGCTGGACAGGCGCTCTATCTCCCGTTCGTGCCACCGACGCTTACTCCTGCCCCACCACCATCCTACACCCCCACGCCCACCACGCTCCCCACGTACACTCACACGCCGACAGCCACACCTACCGAGCTTCCTCCATCCTCTCTCACCCCCACTCCCACGCTCTCGCCTACGCCCGCCGTTTCCCCCACCCCCTCCTCCAGCCCAACGCACACGTCCACCCCCACACCGTTCCGGACTCCCACGCCCACGGGTTCTCCCACCGCCACTCCCACGCCAGCATCCACGCCGACACCGACCTCAACCGAGCCTTCCGTGCCCACCTACACACCGACGTCCACGCCGGGCCAGCTCCCCACCCCGACACACACACCGACTCCGGCTCCGCCGGCGACCTCCACGCCCACGCAGCCGCCGAGTCCCAGTCCGACGGTGCCGCCCACACCAACAGACGCCCCCACTGACACGTCGACCCCGACAGGCGGCTAGGGGGACAGGGTCATCGCTCCTCCAGGATCTGACTCATGCTGCCTCTTCCCCAACGACGCCTCCTGGTGTCCACAGTGCTTTGTGCTATAATAGCTCTTCTGTCTGAATAGACTGCTCGCATCCCAATCTTCTGATCTATGCCCGAGTGCAACACACATAGCATGCGAAATTCATCGAGCCACCTACCAGAAACTCTCGTGTTAGTCATCGTCCTGGCGCTAGTGACTGTGGTCAGCCGATGGGCTATTACCGCCGCTCCAGAGGTCGCGCAGGAGCTTGCGACGCCTCTGCCCACCGCCACTTCCACAGCAACAGCCGTTCTCGTAGCCCTGTCCACTCCCACTCCCACTCCCACACCCACACCCGCGCCGACCTGCACATCCAGCCCTACGCCCACACCAACGACTAGCCCTACCCCCAGCCCCACGCCATCGCCCAGCGCCACGCCTCACCCGCCCTACGCGATGCCCGCCACACCCGTCATCCTGACAGATACGAATCCTACCCCCCACCCGCTGCCCATGCCTGATCCAATGCCGCTGGTCGAGCAACCCGGCGACGTAATCAACGTACTCGTGCTGGGATCAGATCGGCCCGCCACTAACCACGTAGGCTGCACCGACGTGATGATCGTCGTGAGCGTCAATCCCGATATGCCATCGGTCTCGCTGCTCTCCATCCCCCGTGACTTCTACGCATGGATCCCAGGGTATGGCTTCGACAAGATAAACACCGCCTACAATCATGGAACGCGCAACGACTACCCGGGTGGTGGCCCTGGACTGATCAAGGCCACCATCGAATACAACCTCGGGATCCGCATCCACTACTATGCGTTGGCCGGATTCGATGGGTTCAGCAAGATCGTGGACACATTGGGAGGCGTGGACGTGGCTGTGGAGTGTCCACTGTCCGACACGTTTCCCGACCCCAGTTCACCGACCGGTCAGACCGATATAGACTGGCTACCGGGCATTCAACACCTCGATGGCAAGCATGCGCTCTGGTACGCGCGCTCCCGGTGGAGCACCAGTGACTTCGATCGCAATCGCCGCCAGCAACAGGTGCTGCGCGGGTTGTACCGTCAAATCATGACGCTGGACATCATTCCCAAGACCCCTCAACTTTGGGACGTGCTCAATGAAACCGCCTCGACTGATCTGGGGTTGGACGATCTGCTCTATTTGGGGAGCATCGGTTCACAGCTCGACATGATGAACGTGAAGAGCCGTTTCATAGGGCGGAACGTCCTGCAATCGTGGACCGCTCCGAACGGAGGCTACGTGCTAGTTCCCTACTACGAAGCCATTGGACCGCTGGTCAGCGAGGCACTGGCCCCGCCAGCCAGCTCCCGCGCCCAACAGCGCGCCTTCCGGGTTGAGGTATGGAACGGAACACCCTTCGAGGGATTGGGCTACGTAGCGGCCGAGAGATTGCGCTGGGAAGGCTTCGAGGTCGTGGGCGTTGAACCAGCCGACAAAGCCTACCTACGCACGCAGATCGTGCGCTTCACCGCCAGCCCCAAGGGCTCAGCCACGTCCCAGCTCATCCGGCTCTACAAGCGGGACAACAGTGACGTCATCTCTGAGCCAATTGACAGCAGTGCGGTCGACTACCGGGTGATCCTCGGCTCCGACTATGATCCATGCATCGCCACCAAGGCCAACTGGTACCCCGGCCCACTCGCGACACCTACGCCACTACCTCCGGCAGCTATAGCTCCCTCGCCCACGCCGCCCCCGCAGTGACCCCCTGATGGCCCAGCCAAACGAGAGAGCCGGGCACGTTCCAAACGGCCCAGCTCTCGAACGACTCCGGCCCGGTGTAACCACCGAAGCTAAGACCCGCACTACCTACCCGAGGGCACACTAAGGCGGTGGTCCCGTCGTGGGACGGGTGAATATCGCCAGGTTGGCCCCATCTCCTACCGCCCACAAGGTCAGATCGTTCCACAGGTCGGGAAACGCAAAGTTCATCACGACAGTCCAAGTAGCGCCACTCTCCCGGCTCCCGATCAGGTGCGACGAGGATGCCGCGTCGTCAGGGAAGGTCGTGGAGTTTCCGGAGATGTCGCCGTCTAGCACAACGATATCCCGCACCGGCGTATAGAGCGTCATGCTTCCCGAGGGACTATCCATATCCCAGTTGTGCTGCTCGAAAGATGAGGCTCCTGATGGCACATACGGGTACAGCCATTGAGATACGCCAGAGGAAAGCGGGAAGGTCCACGAATAGGCAAAGGCACGGCTTCCTGCCGGGGCCGTGTTGGCCGACGGATCAGTACTTAGGGCCACGTTATACAGGTTCCCGTCATCGCCGGTGGCACCCTCCACCGCCAGCTTGAACACCCTGCTGCTGCCCACCAGTTCCCCATCGCTGGCCGAATACGGGCCAAGGACGAGGTTCCAGTTGCCGTCGTAGGCGGAGTTGTCCCCGACCACCGTCTGCGTCAGCAGCGTGCCAGAGTTGATCCCGGCCGAAGTCGGGCGAGGCAAACGCGCTTCCGCGTGCGTGTACGCGTCGGCGTAGCCTCGCAGCGTGTAGCGGACCGTCGTATCCCACGGCCCGGCGATGTTTTCATCCTGACTGCCGCCGGTATCGGCGTCGAATATGCGGACGTAGACGCTACCGGTCGTACCCTCAGGCACTTCAAAGAAAATCACTTGCACGTGATCGTCATCGCCAACAGAGAGAGGGGCAGCAGGGCCGAACGTAGAGACGTAACCCGTCTCCAGCGTCGTATCCGGGCTGGGCGGATTGAGCACCGTGTAAGCTGGCGAGAGTGTGCCTGACCGCCCATCGGGGTTCCTGACGGTCAGAGCACAGACACCGGGGACGATGCCCGCCGGTACGGTGCCCGTGATCGTATCAGCGGAGGCAGAGGCTACGCTGATGAAGTCGCTGGTCCGCAGTATCGCATCGGGCACGCCGAAGAAATCGGTCCCTCGAATGACCACCGGCACAGGCGCAGCATTCACACCATAGTTCGGAGTAATGCTAAGGACGGTAGGATCTGCTGGCGTTGGTGTCTCGGTTGGGGTAGGTGTGGCCGTCGGCGTGGGCGTCTCAGTCGGTGTAGCAGTATCGGTTGGCGAAGGAACGTCCGTCGGGGGGCGCGAGGGCAGCACCGATGTCTCCGTAGGCAGCGGGGTAGGCGTGCTCGTCTCCGTCGGCGTGCCGGTCGGCGTCCCCGTAGGCGTAGCCGTGCCGGTCGGAGTCGGCGTGGACGTGGGCGTGCTCGTGCCGGTCGGGGTCGGCGTGGGTGAACCTGTTGGCGTCACCGTGCGCGTGCGCGTGCCGGTTGGCGTCGGCGTGCGCGTGCGAGGGGTCGGAGTCACACGTGGGGTAGGCGATGGGAGGGTAACGACTTCTCCCGGCGTCGGCGTCATCGGTGTCGCCGGGCCGATAACCATTGTAGGGACGACCACAGGTGTTCCCTCAGGCGTCAGCCTACCGTCTCTGTCCAAAGCAACGCGCGTCATCACATCAGGACGGAGTGGCCCAACGCCCGCCGGTCTGGTGCCGTGTGCCTGATCAGGGTCGAGCTCAGAGAGCATGTTGGCAGGAACGCGGTCACTGGGAGCCGATCTCGCCGCGATGTGCGCCGTGAGCAGGAGGCAGAGAAACCCTACTAAGAGTATTAAGAAGAACAACAAAATATCGAGCCAGCCTCGACGTCTATCGCGATCTGTGCGAGAACCCTTGGTAGCCATTCGCCCGCTTCCTGCGCTATAGATGCCCTACGCCGTGTCTTCCTAGCCCTCCCCCTCAAGCGCCGGGAGAATAAGACTAAAAGTGCTGCCTCTGCCTTTCTCGCTCACGAAGTCAACATGACCTCCATGCGCTTCAACAATGGCCCGAGTCACATACAGTCCCAGGCCAAGCCCTCGGATCTCCTGCCCCTCCGTTTCTGTCATCCGATGGAATCGATTGAACAGGTTCTTCTGATTCTCATGGGTGATGCCTATGCCGGTATCGACGACGTTAAGCACCACGTCGCCATCGCGCTCGTACAATTGCAGCGTCACGCTGCCACCCGCCGGGGTATACTGCCAGGCGTTGCGCACTATGTTGATCACTGCCCAGCGCAGGCGCCTGGTATCAGCGTCCACCAGAGATAGTTCGGCCGGAATCTCCACTTGGAACTCCAGACCTTTCTCATCCATCTGCGAACGCCACTCGTTCGCTATGTCCTCCACAAGGCTAGACAGCAAAACCGGGCGCTGACGCAGGCCCAAGCGGCCCCCGGCCTCCATCTCGGAGAAGTCCAGCAGCTCGTTGATCATCGTCACCAGGCTGTCGGTATGACGGCCGATAGTCTCCAGGAAACCACGCTGTTCCTTGTCGAGCGCCTCTCGGGCGCTGACGAGGAGCAACTCACTATACCCCTTGATGGCCGTCAACGGCGTACGTAGCTCGTGGGAGACGTGCGTGATGAAAGCATCCTTCAATCGCTCCGCTGCAACCTCAGCCGTCACGTCCCGCAGAACAATCACGGTACCCAAGTGGTCACCGTCGTCTGTGCGGACCGCTGCCGAGTGTGCGGTGATCACCTTGTCGCCGACCTGAAAACGTCGACGTTCCAGAATCCACGGGCTCAGCTGCAAGTCATGCTCCTGGTCATACTCTCCCACGGGCAGTTCGCACAGCGGGCCGAAGGGGAAATCCTCTTCCATTTCCTCCAGCAGAGCCTCGGCCGCCGCGTTCAGCGGAATGAAATTGCCCTCCAGATCCTCCAGTAGGACGCCGTCGCCAATACTGGACAGAATCGCCCGCATACGGCCAATGGCTTCCTCCAGGGCACGGGTCCGCTCCAGGAGTCGCCCTGTCATCACGTCGAATGTCTGGGCCAGAATCCCAATCTCGTCAGTCCGCACGATATGCGTGCGCCGTTCCAGATCTCCTTCGGCCACCGCCTGCGACGCACGTACCAGGCGGCTAATGGGGCTGGTAATCCGTTGGGAGATGAGATACCCAACAAAGATGACGCCTGCCATAGCCGCAGTGAATATCAAGACGTACGTATTGCGCCCCGTAGTACGGGCCTGGGCGATGAAATGGGACGGCAAGGCAACAGCGTAGACGCCCAGGGTCTCATTGGCGACGCGCAGGGGGCCCCGGGCGAGGCGATAGGCACGCCCGCGAACGACGATGTCGTTCTCAATGGTCGTGAAGCCCGTGCCCTTCAGGGCACTGTCGTAAAGCGCGGGCGTAACCGAGAGATTGTCCAACAGCCCACCCACATCAGCGGGCTTCTCGGCGAGCGCGAAGGTGGTGGCAACTGCCCGGCCGCCATCGAGGTAGATGATTACATCGGCCAGGGAGGTAGCCTTGAAATGCGTCAACAAGCTATCGAGCGACGTCCCCACCACAACGACGCCGGCAACTCCGCCATCCAGTTCCACAGGCATCGACGTGAGATAGTAGTAGCGCTGATTCGCCTCATGCAGCACCAACCCACGCCCCGGCAATGCATACGGATCACCGGCTTCCAGGAGGCTACGCACGATCCACAGGCCCGAGGAATCGAACTGTTCCTCTCGTGAATACGACCCATCGTCCTGCCGCAGCATATGCACCACGCCCCGGCCATCCGCATCGGTGACGATGAGGCAATCCAGCTCAGCGTTAACGACGGCCGGATTGGCCAGCGCCACAACTTCACCGAAATCCCCGGCTTCCAGTGCATTGGCCAATCCCACTGTATAGGCCACGGACCGCGCGGACTCGAGGTGGTCCATCTCCCAGCGCGACAGGCTGTCCGAAACCACGCGTCCTGCCTCCAGCAACTGATTGGTCAACCGCTCGTCGAGCGAACTGGCGACCAGGCTGGTCACCACGTAGATGCCAATCACTGCCACGATCATCGTGAGGAACAAGTACGGCAGGACGATCTTACCTCGAATACCATAGGTGAGGAGGCCAAGCAGCGGCTGGTGCCACCCGGCCCGCTTTCCTGATTCCTGATCTCGTGCCACCAGCATCCCTCCGATCAGGGCGCAGCGAAGTAGGTCAACGCCCGGCGTACCCGCTCCTCGACGGACAGGTCCTCATTCTGCGGCAAGCTCTGAAGCGCTCCCTGTGCCTCGACCAAGCTGAAGCCCAGGCCGGTCAGGGCAGCGATGACTTCAGCGTCGGCGTCACTGAGCAGAGGCGCTGCCTGCATCCCGGCGGGGATGAACTTATCTCTCAGGTGAAAGATGATCGCCTTGGCAGTCTTTGGCCCGATACCCGGTACCCGGGTCAGGAGACCAGGCTCCTCTTGCACCACGGCCTGGCGCAGCGCATCCGCCGAGACAGTGCCCAGCAAGGCCAGCGCGACTTTCGGACCGATTCCTGAGACACTCAACAGCAGCCTGAACAGTGAGCGGTCCTCCTGCGTAAGGAAGCCATACAGCGCAAGTTCGTTCTCACGCACATGCAGATGGGTAAACAACTCCAACGGTCGCCCCACGCCATCTATGCGCGCCAGCAGGCTCAATGGTACGCGTACTTCAAAACCTACCCCACCGGTACGCAATACCACGTACCCATCTCCGACACTCCACACCGTCCCACTGAGCCTGGCGATCATCATACGCAATGTGTAAAGCTACTGGCTAAGCCTATCGCCGTCGTTGCGATTCGCGAATCAGTATCACCCTACAGAGACTCTTCCGAAAGCGCAGTCAGGCGGGCCGAGTGGAGATGACAAATAGCAACCGCCAGCGCGTCGGCCGCATCGTCAGGACGCGGTATCTCCGGCAGGTGGAGCAACAGCCGCACCATTTCCTGCATCTGCGTCTTGTCTGCGCTTCCGTACCCGGTCACTGCCTGTTTGATAACCAGCGGCGTGTATTCGGCCACGGCGAGGCCCGCATCGGCCAAAGCCAGGAGCGTTACGCCCCGCGCCTGTCCCACAGCCATCGCCGTGCGCGCGTTGCGGCTGAAAAAGAGCTCCTCCACCGCTGCTACGTCCGGCTTCCACTCCTGCGTTAGCTCCCTTACCGCCCGATAGATGGATTGCAGGCGAACAGGAAGAAGCTGCCGGGCCGGCGTCCGGATCACTCCAAACGTCTGTGGCATCAAGTCCCCGCTTGCTTCCTCTACCACTCCATAGCCGGTGATGGCAGTGCCTGGATCAATACCAAGGACGCGCATGGACTCAGGCCGCGGCCTCGTACTGGGCCATCACCTCGTCGCTGATATCCAGGTTAGAATAGACCTGTTGCGTGTCGTCCAACTCCTCCAGCGCATCAATGATGCCCATGACCTGAAGCGTTTCCTTCTCCGCGAGTTGCATCGTGGTCTTGGGAATCATCGAGAGTTCGGCGGTCTCAAACTGAATGCCCGCGTCTTCCAGCGCCTGCCGCACCGCCTGGAAAGCGTCCAGTTCGGCGTACACCTCGATCAAGTCCTCGCCAAACACGATGTCATCGGCCCCTGCCTCAACCGCGGTCTCGAACACCACGTCATCGTCCAAACCATCCGGCGCAATGGCGATGTATCCTTTGCGGTCGAACTGCCAGGCCACGGCGCCTGCCTCGGCCAACGTCCCGCCCTGCCGGGTCAGAACGCGGCGAACGTCGGCCACGGCACGGTTCCTGTTGTCAGTGAGCACCTGCACCAACAGGGCAACCCCGTGAGGAGCATAGCCCTCGTACATCACCTGCGACAGTTCCTCGCCCTTGAGCTCACCGGTGCCTCGCTTGATGGCCCGCTCAATGTTATCCTTGGGCATGTTGGCAGCCTTGGCCTTGTCCATGGTCAGGCGCAGGGCGAAGTTTGTGTTGGGGTCACCGCCTCCCTCGCGCGCTGCGACCGTAATCTCCCGCGCCAGGCGGGTGAACAGCTTGCCGCGCTTGGCATCTGTGGCGGCTTTCTTATGCTTAATGGTGGACCACTTACTATGACCGGACATATCCTACCCTCCACTCCCAGTTATGATGGCGACAATGGGACACTGGTGTATGCGAGTCAGCAAAATCATCAGCCACTCACCCAATGGGTAAACCCTTGCCCTGCTAGATTATACCACCTTGCACACACATTATGCAAACTGCCAAACAACGAACGATTGGCCAGATACCCCGCCATCGTTGGAGTGGTCAACGCTATCATTGTACGAAGCAAATGTAAACATAAGGTGTAGACTGGATTAAGAATACCGGCATCAGCAAGACCTCGGTGAGGGGAACGCCGGCACATCCACAGTCTCCCTTCCCTTACACCAAAGAAGCGGGGATTGCATATCCCCGCCCCCACAGCTATGCCTCATCCTCACCCAACCGACTGCCCACGCAACCGCGCTGGCCACAAAGGAACGCCGAAATCACCATACGTCGCTTCCCGGCCAACTGCACTTCCTCCAGGCGCAACGCACCCTCGCCCGTGACGACGACCACTCCGTCTGCCAGGGCGACCACAGTGCCCGGTGGCGCATCGCCCCGCCAACCAGGCAGCGCTACAGCCTGCCACACCATGAGTCGCTGACCGCGCCACGTCGTGAACGCGCCGGGCCAGGGATTGAACGCCCGCACCCGTCGATCCAACTCGTCTGCCGGAAGCGACCAGTCGAGCAAGCCATCCACTTTCCGCAGCTGCCCGGCATAGGTCACTCCCTCCTCTGGCTGAGGTCGTGGTCGCAACTCGCTCGCCAGGACCATAGGTATTGTCTCGATCAACAGATCGGCCCCCAACCGCGCCAGTCGCTCCTTCAATACCGCCCGCGTGTCGTCGGCCCGTATTGGCTCCTCCCGCTGAGCCAGAATCGGACCCGTGTCGAGTCCGGCGTCCATGCGCATGATCGTCACGCCGGTGACCGCGTCCCCCGCCAGGATAGCGGCTTGCACGGGTGCTGCCCCTCGCCAGCGAGGAAGCAGCGAAGCATGGACGTTCAGGCACCCGTGCGGGGGCAGGTCAAGCACATCCTGCTGCAAGATCTGCCCGAAGGCTGCCACGACAATAACCTCAGGATCCCACGTCGCAATTTGAGCGACCGCTTCAGGCACGCGCAATGACTTCGGCTGAATGAGTGGCCATCCGTGTTGCAGCGCTACCTGCTTGACCGGTGACACCCCCAGCCGCCGCCCGCGTCCCGCCGCCCGGTCCGGCTGCGTGACAACGCCGACCACCCGATGCGCGCCTGCCAGGCTCTCCAACACCGGCACGGCGAAGCTAGGCGTGCCCATAAAAACGACCTGTGCCATGATAAACTAATTATAGCACAGGTCGATATAACCGGCAAATCAACGTGATCAACGTGTTCTCATGACTCGTCATCCGAGCTCGCCTCCTCCAGCATATCCACCACTGTCCAGCCGGCTGCTCTCTTGGAGGTCCCATCGGGTTGGTCAAGCTTCTCAAGATCATCGGAAGGCTCGTTGAGGGGCTTGTGGGACGACGATCCCACCAGCGCCCCTGGCAAGAGCTGCTTGGGAAACGCAACGGTGCCTGTACGCCGTATCTCCTCGCTGGCTCTCGCCATGTCCTCGAAGAACGTCACCCCCCCAAGCACCACACTGACCGTCCCGGCATGAGCGACGGCGAAGATCCAGGCTTTGACCCATGGCCAGAACCCCCCGCCACGCGGATGCTCCGCGTCCGCGGCGCCCATACGCACCCCAGGTCCGCCGGTCTGGGCCGTGTCCTCGCCCTGTGGTTGCGGTCTATCGGTCGATACGACACGCTCGGTCTGTGCCTGTGATCCCTCAACGGAGTCCGGCGGCCCGGCCCGACGTGCTCTGACGTTCAGGTAGATGGCCACCACAACCGCCACGGACAAGAACAGAAGGCCGAGCGTACCTATCCCGAGCGCCACAGCCCACAGCACAGAGTCATCCATCACTTAGCTCTCTTTGGACAGCCGGATCGCAATTTGCCGCCCGCCGCCCAGGCCCACGAGACCGACCAGAATCGGCGCGGGCGCACACAACCATTCGGTCAACAACCCCAGGCCAATCCCACCACCAATGAACAAGAGCGCCAGCCCCGCCATCCCCCACCATTCGCGAAGACGTGAACGGCGTGAGAGTACAGTCGCGGCACAGCCCAACACCCCGCCAACAACTAGGAACGCCGCCGTCCAGGGGGCATTGCGACTCACCGCCCAGACGATAATCGGTGAGATTCGGCGGCGCTCCTGCACCTCCACGCTGGCAAATCCCTGTCCATCCCAGGCAAACGTCTCGACACGGAACGGCCACAAGGCTGGACCTCCAACCGGGGGGAGATCCCGCACGGTCTGGATAGCCGGCTGACCGCCCCAGTCACCCACGGCCGAACGTGGGCGCAACACGCCGGACAGACTGCTGCTGAACGTGCCCAGCTCCACGAGGTGTGGACCCGGCGTCCAGGCGAACACCCTCAGATAGTCCGTATAGTGCACGGGCGTCACGAAATCACCCATCTGGGTGTCGGCCAGTTCGGTGAAAACCAGCAACTCCGGAACGCCGTCGCCGGTCAAGTCACGCATTTGCGCACTGGCGTTGGCGCCATCCAACAACTGATTGCTCACCAGGCCCCAGCTCGCGCCCTGCCTGGCAAAGGCAAGTACGTAGGAATCGCCCAGGTGTGACTCCGCCACCGGCAGCTTCAAAGTCAGAACCGCCACCGTCTCTTCAACACCGTCGCCATCAGCGTCGAGTTCGTGGTAGCCAGCCAACTCGTAGCCGGCCTGGAGGTAGGGCTGGGCGAGCACAAGTGGCATCTGATCGAGATCCGGTGGCACGGGATCGTCTGTCTCCCCCTCACCGGCGCACGCAGGCAACAGAAATACCAGGCCCAACACGACCACCATCGCGATGTGTCGCCTGTTCATCCCAATGCCCCCTTGTTAGCCTGACTTGTGCACTAGCCCACGTTACCCAGGCAATAGCTCGGCCCGCAGTCTTGGCGCGTAAGTGTCAATCATCTGAGACGTGATGGCGTTAGACCGGACAATCTCGGCATAGAGTTCAGCACTCTGCCGTGGCTTGCGCTCCTGGGTGTGAGGATCAAGCGAGATGAGACCAAAACGCAGCGTCCATCCCTCGGCCCACTCGAAGTTGTCCACCAACGTCCAGTGATAATACCCCTTCACAGGGTAGCAGAACTGGATCGCACGCCACATCTGGTGAACGTGGGTTAGAAGATAGCGAGGGCGCTGATCGTCGTCAGCGTCGGGGATACCGTTCTCCGTGACGTAGATGGGCAGATCCAGACGTGACAGACGCTTTATGCAGCGCAACATGCCAGGGGGGTAGAACTCGCCATAATTACCGTCCAGCAATTCGGCCCCATCGGCATGCAACCTGCGGTTGAAGAGCGCCTGATTCTGCGTGCGGTCGAATGCGACCAAGTCACGCGTGTAGTAGTTGAGACCAATCCAATCGAGCGTGCGCCGCAGCTTCCAGGCCAAGCCAAAGCCAAGAGGCTGAACCCAACGGCCCCGCGTCAACGCGCTGAGGATCGCCTGGTTGTAGGCTTTGTCCGTCACCCGCGTGACCCGGCGGTCCAGCAGCGAACCCGGGTTCACCGGATCGAAGACCCGCATGTTGTGAGCGAGCCCAACACGGGCCTGGGGTTGAAGCGTATGGATCTCCCGATAGGCAGCAGCGTGCCCCATCAGCATGTGGCGGATAACGCGCATAGCAACCTTCAGATCAGACTGTCCCGGCGGAAAGATCCCCTCGAGGTAGCCCAGTATGCCATATACATTGGGCTCGTTGATGGTACACCAAAGATCGCAATACTGCCCCAGCGTTTCGACAACTCGGCGCACGAAGCGTGCGAACAGCGGGATCGTCTCCGGCGCCTCCCAACCGCCCTGCTCCGCCAACCAACGGGGATTGGTGAAATGATGCAGCGTGACCATGGGCTCGATGTTGCGCGCGCGCAGGCCCTGCAACATCTGGCCGTACCGCTCCAGAGCCGAATCGTCGAACACGCCCGGCTGAGGCTCAATACGCGACCACTCGACTGAAAGACGCAGTGCGTTCAAGCCCACATCCGCGGCGCGCTCGAAATCCTCCTCGGCACGCTCCCACCAGTTGCACGCCAGCCGGGACGTATGGCCATTCTTGACGTGGCCTTCCTCTTGTTCCCACGTCCACCAGTCGTTGTGCACATTGCCACCCTCGACCTGGTGGGCAGCCGTGGCAACGCCCCACTTGAAGTCAGCGGGGAAATGGAACGTAGCGGCGGGCTTGAGGATCTCTGCACGCGCAACGCCCGCGGGAGAAGGCACCACCGGCACGGCCGCCGGGGGGCTGGGCTGGGCAGGCAGCGGAGCTTCTGCGACGGGCGGCGCGACGACCGGTGGTTCGGCAACCAATTCCTCGACGACGAACTCCTCCAGGACATCGGGGCCAAGCGCAAGCTCCTCTACGACGACCTGCTCAACAGCCTCCTCCCGGTCCACAACCGGAACGGGCCTGGCCTCTATCTCATCGAATGCAACCTCAGCCTCAGGCTGAGCGGACTCAGGAAAAGCACCATCGGCACCCAACGCCATCCACCCCGCATCCATGTCCTCAAATGGATCGTGCCCCAGGACTTCAACGGACACGGCACCCTCTTCCCGGTCCAGCCAACCCATGTCCAGTTCAGCGAACGGATCATCGCCCAAGACCTCTTTGGTCTCTTGGCTTTCTCCCGCCTTTTCCTCTTTAGCCATCACGAAGAACCCTCTCCACCAACCGTCCGTAGTCAGTTGCCGCCGCACTGCGGGGTGAATACTCATATATCGTCTTGTGGTGACTGGGTGCCTCAGTAAGCTTCACGTTCTTGCGTACCGGCTCGGTCACACGGTCAGCGAAGTGACGCTGCAGCACGCCTAAGACCTCGCGATCCTGCCTCAGACGGCGGGAGTAGAGCGTGGGGACAATCAGATAAAGACACACACGATGACCAGGTATCCGGCCCACGCTCCTAAGTGTCTCGATCACCTGCCGCGTCCCCATCATAGCCAGATAGCTCATCGCAACCGGCACGATGAGCTCCCTGACGTACTGAAGCCCGCTCTCGCTCAGGAGACTCACCGAAGGGGAGAAATCTAGTATGATGTAGTCATACACATCATCCACGCCGCGCATCCTGTTCGTGAGCAACTGGCGAGCCGAGCGAGAGTCACCCATACGCCAGAGTTCTCCCTCAGCCTGAAGTAGACTACTATCGCTGGCGATGAGATCGAGATTGTCCCGCGCCTGGACGATGCAGGACTGCGGGTCCGCCTGCCCCAGCAGTATGTGTGCCAGGGAATGATTATAGCGTACACCCAAACACGTCGCCAAGCTACCCTGGGGATCCAGGTCAACACAAAGAACATGCGCTCCCTGCATTGCCAGGCCAGCGGCCAGGTTCACCACTGTGGTTGTCTTTCCAGTGCCCCCCTTGTAATTCAGTACACCAATGCATCTACACATCTCGGTTGCTCCATGCTTCCAGTCCACAAAGGATGTTCGAGTGCCTACCCTTTCGCAACCTTGGGCTTGCCTCTTCGTCCAGCGAAGAGACCTCTCAAGTGCCCAAGATGAATCACGGTTCCCCAATTGTACAGCGTGTTGCAGGCAGAGACAAGCGAGATACCACGCGCAGCATAGTCAAACACGCCACAGTCCCAGATCTCCCGCCATAATCCCTTCCAGCATTCGTTGACGTCTGTATTCCTGTCCCCATCACCGGCGTTCGACGCCGCGTCCGGCTTGGGACAGTCGCAATTGCCCCTATATTATAATCCACTAATGGGAAAATGCCCATTGAGCGCCGGGCGGCCGGGCAGCAAGCGATCACTGCGGCTTCTGAAATACCCACACCGAGTGTTGCTTCGGGCACAGCAGGTTGTCCTCCTTTGACTTTTGACGGTGATTGTGCTAAGATATGACCGGTTTTATCACGGCCCTCATCATCCATTATATGGCTCGATTCCGCGTGTTCAACTTGATCATCATATCCACCCTTTCGTATCGCGAAGTCGTCTGACATGGGGATGGAACCGTGCCCGGGCCTGCTATCACCAGGCCAGACGGGGCATCTATTGGCAGGTGAGAGCCGTGCTGGTGCTCACCTGTTTCCATATACGCTTCGCGAACTCGGTGGGAGGCTTACTCTTGAGTGCAGAATTCATCTCTCGTATCGTTGGTATGATCCTGCTGGCAGCCGGTGGGGCCTCTTTGGGTGTCTACATGGCAAGCGAACTGGGGCGCTCACCCTACCAGTACGCGCCGATCTTCTTGCTCGTGGGTGCCCTGGGCGGTCTGGTGCTGACGCCCTACGTGACAGTGCGGCCCTTCTTGGCCTTGCGCAAGCGCATCCGCCAGGCCCCCGTGCAGCAACTGCTTGCCGCGGTACTCGGGCTGATCATTGGATTGATCATTGCCGCGCTGTCCTCGTTCCCACTCTCGCTGCTTCCGCCACCCTTCAGCCAGATACTGCCTTTCGTTGCCGCCGTGCTCTTTGGCTACCTGGGCATTATGGTGATGATCACTCGCCAGCATGACATCACGAGCATCATCCGCGGGCAGTGGCCGGCAAGAGGGGAAAGCGGGGAGGCAGCAGCTAGCCGCCACGGCCCTGTGTTGCTGGATACCAGCGTTATCATCGATGGGCGCATTGCAGACATCAGCCAGACCGGGTTCATCGAAGGCGAGATGCTGGTTCCGCGTTTCGTGCTGACCGAGCTCCAGCATATCGCCGACTCCTCTGACACTCTACGTCGCAACCGAGGGCGTCGCGGGCTGGAGATGCTGCACCGGCTGCAGAACGAATCCGTTACGCCGGTACGCGTCACGGACATGGATATTGAGGGTGTGCATGAGGTTGACGATAAGCTGGTGCTGCTGGCCAAGCGGTTACACTGTGCCATCGTCACCAACGACTACAACCTCAACCGTGTAGCGGAGTTGCAGGGCGTACGGGTGCTCAACATCAATGAACTCGCCAACGCCGTCAAAGCCCTCTTCATCCCCGGCGAGCGAATCAGCGTGAAGATCGTTCAGGAGGGAAAGGAGATCGGGCAAGGTGTGGCATACCTGGATGATGGCACCATGGTCGTGATAGAAGATGGGAAGCCGTATCTCCATCAGGATATGGAAGTGGTTGTGACCAAAGTACTGCAAACAGCGGCGGGCCGGATGCTATTCGCCAGATTGACATAGCCGAAAATGCTGGAGGACGACGAAATGAGTCTCCGAGTATACAACTACTTGACCCGCGAGAAAGGGCCTTTTGAACCATTGGAGAGAGGTCGCGTGGGCATGTACGTCTGCGGCCCCACGGTGTATGACCACGCTCACTTAGGCCACGCCAAGACGTACGTCGCGATGGACGTTGTCGTGCGCTACCTGCGCCATCTGAGCTACGAAGTCCGATACGTTCAGAACATCACCGATGTCGGCCACATCCTGGACACCGGAGAGGATCGCATACTCAAGGGAGCGCGAAGAGATCGGGTCGAACCCATGGAATTGGTGGAGAAGTACGCCCGCTCCTACTTCGAGGACATGGACGCACTAGGCGTCACACGCCCCAACATCTCTCCCCGTGCCAGTTGCCACATCCCCGAACAGATTGAGACGGTCAAGACACTGCTGGAGAAGGAATACGCGTATGAAACGGCAGAGGGCGACGTGTATTTCTCGGTAGAGAAGTTTCCCGAATATGGCAGACTCTCCGGGCATAAGGTGGATGACCTACAGCCCGGTGCCCGTGTGGCCGTGCGCGAGGAGAAACGGCACCCGGCGGACTTCGCGCTGTGGAAACACGCTGAGTCAGGGCACATTCTCCGGTGGCCTTCGCCCTGGGGTTGGGGCTACCCTGGCTGGCACGTCGAATGCACGGCGATGTCAACCAAGTACCTGGGCGAGTCATTTGACATTCACGGCGGTGGGCTGGACAACATCTTCCCGCATAACGAGTGCGAAATCGCGCAATCCGAGTCCGCCACCGGCAAGCCTTTCGCCCGCTACTGGCTGTTGGTCGGATCGCTGACCGTCAATGAGATCAAGATGAGCAAGAGCCTGGGCAACTTCCTTACCATCAAGGATGCACTCAAGCTCTACAGCCCAGAGGCGATCCGGCTCTTCATCCTGTCGAGCCACTATCGAGGGCCCATTGACTTCAGCCGTGACGCGGTGTTGGCCGCCGAGCGTGGAATCGAGCGGCTGCACAACACGGTACGCACACTGCGCACGCGGATGGAATACGCCATGCCGTCCGGCACGGCGGATCTCTCCTACATCACCGACCTGGACCCACATCGCGATGCGTTCATAGAGGCCATGAATGATGACTTCAACACGCCGCAGGCGATTGCCGCCCTCTTCGATTTCAGCAAATCGGTGAACACGTTGCTGGCATCGGGACAACCGGTGAGCCGAGGCACACTGGCGGCGATGGACAGCCTCTACCGTGACTTGGGCGGCAAGGTGTTGGGCATTATCCCCGATGACTTGTCCCAGGAGGTCGGTGGCGAACTGGTCGAGGGGCTGATGGACGTCATTCTTGACATCCGGCAGCGATATCGCGAAGCCAAGGATTGGAAACAAGCCGACACGCTGCGTGAGCAGCTAAAGAAACTAGGCATTGCGGTTGAGGACCGCTCCGAAGGGCCAACCTGGCGGTTGGATCACGACGCATGAGAGAAACCCTGTACGGTCGGCATGCAGTCCACGAGTCGCTACGAGCAGGACGGCGCACAACTTACCGAGTCACCCTCGCCGATGGCATCCGACAGACTGATGCCATCGGCCAGATCGTTCTCATGGCCAATCAGGCAGGCGCGCCGGTAAGCTACGTCGAGCGCCGGAAGCTGGACCACCTTGGCCAGGTTAACCACCAGGGCGTGGCAATGGAGACAAGTGAGTATCCCTACAGCTCACTCGATGCCATCCTGGCAGCATCTCAGTCCCGGCAACAAGCGCCCCTGCTCCTGCTGCTCGACCTGCTCCAGGACCCCCAGAACGTGGGGAGCCTGCTGCGCACGGCCGAAGCTGTGGGCGCACACGGGGTAGTGATCCAGCGACGGCGGGCAGTGGGCATCACACCGGCGGTGGTCCACGCTTCGGCAGGCGCAGTAGAGCACCTGCTGGTCGCACAGGTGACCAACCTGGTGGAAACCATTCGGAAACTCAAAGCACACGACGTGTGGGTGGCCGGACTGGATACGTCGCGCAGTGCGCAACCCTGCTACCAATCCGATCTGAACATCCCGCTGGCGCTGGTGGTGGGCAGCGAAGGGGGAGGCTTGCGCCGATTAGTGCGCGAGCGCTGCGATTTCCTGCTACGCCTACCCATGCGTGGCCGGGTGATCTCGCTCAACGCATCCGTGGCAGGATCGGTGATGCTTTACGAGGCGTTGCGGCAACGGGGGATACAACAGGTCAATTGACTGGACGGGACACTGAACCAAGCCCAGACCGGCCGGCCTAATTGAGTAGGCCGGCCGGTGTTGTCGTTTGAGAGAGGTGTGGTAGAATGACGTACTTGTATGATACCTTCCGATGACAAGAGCGGGCCACGACAGAACGACGGATTGCCGACAGGTGAATAGCATACCAGAAGAGGCACGCCGCGGACGCACGATCAACGTCCGCGTCGGCTGGAGGGTCGTCGTCGGCCTGATGGTGAGCGGCGCGTCTCTGTACATCGCCATCCACAACCTGCAGCCACGGGACGTCTGGCTCGCCTTCAGGCAAGCGCAGTACCTCTGGATCGTGCCCGCGGTGGCGCTATATCTGCTCGCGCTTGTGGCCCGCACCGCCCGGTGGCAGACGCTTCTGTCCTCAGAGCGGCATATCCCCTTGCACGAACTCCTGCCGACGATGGCCATGGGTCGGGGTGCGAATAACGTCTACCCCTTCCGCACGGGCGAAATCGTGCGTGTATTGCTGCTGCGGCGACGTAACGCCGTTTCTGCCGCGGCCGGGTTAGCGTCCATTCTGGTTGAGCGCGTCTTCGATGGACTGACAATGATCCTGTTTCTCATCCTCGCAGCCCTCATCGGGGGCATACCCGTCTATCTACGCTACATCCTGTGGGCCGCAGTGGCGGTTTTCGGCGCCGCGCTGGCACTGGTCTACGCGATTGTGCTATGGCCCAGTCTCGTCGAGCACGTGGCAGAATGGCTCATCGCCCGGCTGGTCCCACACCGTTTCCGCCTGCAGTTGTACGGTATCACCGTCCGCTTCATCCGTGGCTTCGCCTCCATCCGATCTGTTGGGAAGCTGACCCTGGTTCTGGGGGCCTCACTTGCTGTATGGGCCGCCGAGACGTTGAGCTACCGTCTGCTGATGAATTCTTTCGGATTTGGGTTAAACTTCCACCACCTCCTGCTCATGAGCGGCGCGGCGAATCTAGGCACGGCGCTTCCCTCGGGGCCGGGCAACCTGGGCACTTTCGACGCGCCATCCATCCTGGTGCTGACGCGCGTCGGTGTTCCCCAGAACACAGCAATCAGCTATCAGACGCTGTTGCACGCCGTCCTGTGGTGCACGGAGACACTGGCTGGCCTGTGGTTCATGTGGCGCGGTGGCCTTAGGAAGGCAGACCTGGACCAAACACTGGCTGCAACCGGAAGTTCACAGCCTGCACGCGACCAAGATGGGGCAGACGTGCGATCGACGTCCGCCGGATCCGCGCGTCCGAGGCATTGAACGTGATGCGTGATACGAACCGACAAGCTCGGGAGCCATTCCCATGGACATAGGCGTCATCGGCGCCGGTGTAACCGGCCTGGCATGTGCATACGAGTTGACGAAGCGAAACCACACGGTCACGGTCTACGAGGCACGACCCTACGCGGGAGGACTGGCGGCGGGATTCCGCGACGAACGGTGGGAATGGCACCTGGAGCACTTCTACCACCACTGGTTCGCCTCCGACAAGGATGTCATCGGACTGATAGACGAACTGGGAGCACGCGACCGGCTATTCTTCCCCTGGCCTACTACGTCCACCTACCACCAAGGCCGGATCTACCCCCTTGACAGTCCAGTCCCCTGGTTGAAGTTCGTCCCGGCCTCGCAGGTGCACCGTGCCATCCGGATGCTTGGTTTCGCCCCCCTGTCGCTGACAGATCGCCTACGGGTCGGGCTGGTGGCGTTCTATCTGACACTGACCAAGAACTGGCAGGCGTTGGAGCACGTTTCGGCGGACGAATGGTTGCGCCGGGCAGTCGGCGAGAGGGCCTACAATGTGTGGTGGAGACCGCTCCTGGTCAGCAAATTCGGCGAGGAGTATTATCGAGACGTGAACATGGCCTGGATGTGGGCCAGGGCGTACAAGCGCAGCGCCCGATTGGGCTACTTCGTCGGCGGATTCCAACGTTTCGCTGATCTCCTGGTCGAGCACGTGCGTGCCCAGGGTGGAGAGGTGCGCCTTGAGATAATGGTGCAGGCCGTTCACCCGGTCACCCATGGCCGCTTGCGGCTGGAGACGGCGACCGGCTTCGTCCATCAACACGACCAAGTCATCGCCACCTGCTCTCCACAAGAGATGCTACGGCTGACCCCTGACCTTCCTGCCAACTACGCGGGGAAACTGGAGGGGCTCAAATCCATGGGAGCGGTAGTGCTCATCCTGGCCCTCAAGCACCACATGACCGATGGGCACTATTGGGTCAACATACCGGCAGGGGAAGGACTCCCCTTCATGGGATTGGTCGAGCATACCAACTACGTCTCGCGCGAGCACTACGGTGGCGACCACCTCGTATACTGTGGCGACTACCTACCCCCCGATCACCCTTATCTCAGCTATAGCAAAGAGAAGCTGCTGGAGACCTACTTGCCAGGACTGAAACAGATCAACCCGGACTTCCAACCCAGTTGGATACGGGCCAGCTGGATGTTCACAGAGAAATACGCCCAGCCGGTCCCAACCCTTCACCATTCGCGCAACATTCCCCCTCTGAAGACACCCATTCCCGGGCTATGGATGGCGACCATGAGCCAGGTCTATCCATGGGATCGCGGGACCAACTACGCGGTGGAGATGGGACGGCGGGTCGCGCGGGAGGCCATTGCTAGATGAAAGCAGCCATCCTTACCATCGGCGACGAACTGACGTGCGGGTATCGCCTGGACACCAACACCCAGACCATCTCGCGACGGTTGGCGCTCTTGCCCGCCGAGGTGGTCCTTCACCTGACTGTGGGAGACGAACTGGAAGCCGTCCATCGCGGGTTGTGCACCGCCCTGGAGGTGGCCGAGGTACTCATCGTCACGGGTGGACTGGGGCCCACGGAGGACGATCTGACCCGCCAGGCGATTGCCGCGCACTTCGACCGGGAGCTGGTGGAAGACGCCGAGGCACTGGAGCGCATTCGGGCGCGCTTCACGCACCGGGGCCGCACGATGCCGGAGAGCAACCGCATCCAGGCCCAGGTGCCCGCCGGCAGCCACATCATCTACAACGACCGGGGCACCGCCGCCGGGTTCTACCTGCCAGTGAACGAGCGGCACGTCTTCGTCACGCCCGGCATTCCCTACGAGATGGAGGGCATGCTGGAGAAATTCATCCTGCCACGGCTACGAGAATTTGTGGAGACGGACTACGGACGTATGACCAACGTCCGCCGCGTGCGAACGGGAATCCTCAAGGTCTACGGCCTGCCAGAGTCCGGGATCAATGAGCGCATCCTGCCGATGATGGCACGGGATCGCAACCCACTGCTAGGGCTCCTGCCCCATCGGGGCACCATCGCCATTGAGGTAACAGCGAGCGGCAAGACGCGGGAGGAGGCCGAGCAACTGCTTGAGGCGGACCTGGCAGCACTGCGCGCCCAGATGGGACGGTACATCATCAGCGACGATGGGCGCGATCTGCCGCAGGTGTTGGCCGACCTTCTTGCTGAGCGGGGGATGACGATCGCCACGGCGGAACTGGGCACCGGTGGGCTGTTGGCCGCCCGGCTGACCCAGCCCGCAGGTAGCGAGCGCTGGTTCCGACGCAGCGCGATCCTCAACTCAGAAGAAGAAGCTGTAGAAAACGATGAAGCGGTCGCCCTGGCGATGGCCGACTCCGCCCGGCAGGCAACGGGTGCCGACATCGGTGTGGGCGTGGGGGCAGTTTGCATCCCTGACGACAGCACCGCCGGGCGGCCCTACGGCGAGGTCCACGTAGCGGTGAACCTGCGGGGACAGCAGACCTGCCGCAAGCTCAGCTTCAACGGCGACCGCGCTCGCGTACGCGAATGGGCCGCCGACGCCGCACTGGCACTGGTGCGGCTGCGGCTGCTGGAAAACGGCTGAATCGTCCGCCGCTATCCCTTCACCGAACCAGCCAACAACCCCCGGATGAAGTAACGCCCCATGACAATGTAGATGAGCAACACTGGCAGAGCGGCGATGACCGTTCCTGCCATAACCATGTTCCACTCTTTAATCTGGCTCCCGGACAGATTCCGCAGCGCCACCGTGACCGGCTGAAGCTCTGGCTTCTGCAGGATGGAGACGGCGAACAGAAACTCGTTCCAGATGCTGGTGAACTGCCAGATGATGACTACGACGAAGCCGGGCAGCGAAACAGGGAACATCACCCGCCAGTAGACCCCCAGAATGCCCGCGCCATCGATACGAGCCGCCTCCACGATATCAGTGGGAACCCCTGCGTAGTAGTTCCGGAAGATGAGTGTGGTGATCGGGATGCCGTATACAACGTGGACCAGCACGAGGCCCCACAGCGTTCCCCCCAGGCCGATGGTGGAGAGGGTCTGCGTCAAAGGAATCAGAATGCTCTGATAGGGGATGAACATCCCGAACAACATCAGGGGGAAGATCACGTCGGCGCCGCGAAACTTCCACTTGGAGAGCACATAGCCGTTCAGCGATCCCAGCATGGATGACAAGAGGGTTGCCGGGATGGTCAGGTTCACACTGTTTAGCAGGTTCTGAGACAACCCGCGCAAGCCCTTTTCCGGAATACCCGCCCACGCAGAGACAAAGCTCTCCATGTTGATGCCGGCGGGCAGGCTCCACATCCTGGATAGGTCCTGCACCTCGGCAAAGGTCTTCAGCGCGCTGACAAGCATGACATACACAGGCACCAGGAAGAGAATGGCGAAAGCGACAAGCAATACATAGACGCCGATTCTCATGGGGTTGAAGCGCCGGGTCATAGTTCCACCTCTCGTCGCAGACTGATCCTCAGGTAAGGGATGATCACCAGAGCGACCATGAACAGCATAATCATCGATATGGCCGCTCCCTGGGCATAGTGGTTACCTCGGAACGTCGTCTCGAACATGAAGATGCCGGGCACGTCGGTTACAAATCCCGGTCCCTTCCCGGTCATCGTATAGACCAGGTCGAAGATCTTCAATGAAGTGTGGCCCAGGACGATGAGAGCGCTCAGGGTGATTGGCCTCAGTATCGGCAGGATGATATGCTGGTACAGTCTGTACTCGCTGGCACCATCCACGCGGGCGGCCTCGCGCAGTTCATCGGGAACAGCACGCAGCCCTGCCAGGTACATGGCCATCGTGTATCCGATAAGCTGCCAGGAGGCAGCGATGATCACGGGAATCAGGGCCACGTGAAAGGGACCGATGCTACGGGTGTCTGTGTACCATCCCCAACGCAGCGCATCGAGCCCCACTATGTTCAGCAATGCGTTGACCCCACGCGGGCGTGTCCCCGTACCAGGTGCGAAGATCCACTGCCAAACCACGCCGGTGACGACGAATGAAAGCGACATAGGGAAAAGATAGATCGTCCTGAAGACACCCTCCCCTTTCACATTCTGATCAAGAAGAATAGCCAGGAACAGCCCGATGGCTACACAGATCACCAAGAAGAAAACTGTGAAGAAGAGCGTGTTCCAAAGATCAATCGTGAAGCGCTTGGCCGACACACCACCATCCCTGGCGAAAAGCTGCCTGAAGGTCTCCATCCCGGCCCAGCTATAGTCGGGCGTGACCCCATCCCACTTGGAGAGAGATACCACGGCGGTCCAGCTAATGAAGCCATACACAAATATCGCGATCAAGACAATAGACGGGAGAATCATAAAAAACGCGATCCACCGCTCGCGGCGTGCATATGCCATGCGTCACCTCCATTCCGCGGACATCATGCCAGCAAGATGCCGGCGATCCGTATGCCAGCAACATGCCGGCGGTCCGTGGGTTGTGCATCCGTTGACTTCATTGCATGATCGCCGCCGCGCCCGAGCGCGCGCCCAGGCGCGGCGACGACCACAGTGTGTCTATCTCATCCTCAACCAGTCAGGCCTCAGCGGGTCACTGGCACACGCCCGCATCCGCGCAGGCCTGGACGAAGCCATCTTGAGCAAACACGACGTCCAGGTCAGAGACAAAGAGCGTCATGACGTCGTTGAAGGCCGTCGCCCAACCCTCCGACGCCGCAGCGCCGTGCGCCAAGCTGGGAGCGATCTCGTTGGAGGCGAAGTCATCCATCGCCGACTGGAGGTAGGCGTCGTACAGCTCTCGGTCGCCATCGGTGCGCGCCGGGATCGAGCCCTTCAGCGGGTTGAAGGCGTCCTGCCCTTCCTTCGACCCACACACCGTGAGCCACGCTACCGCGTTGTCACGGTTCGGCGCTCCCATAGGCAGGCCGAACGAGTCGGAGAGCATGATGAACGTGCCCCCCGTCCCCGGTGCCGGCATGTAGCCGAACTCCACGTCGGGTGTCATGCCGATGGACTTGAAGTAGCCCTCCGCCCAGTCCCCCATGATCGTCATCGCCGCGTCCCCGTCGGCCACGAGCTGCGCCGCCTGATCCCACGACAGCGCCGCGTGATCCTCGTTCACGTACTCCATCATCTGCGCGAACGTCTCCAGTGCCGTCGTGACCTCAGCCCCAGCCCAGTCAGTGGTTCCATCCCACAGGCCACGGTAGGCATCAGGCCCCATCGCGCCCAGCAGGACCGACTCGAACAGGTGCGTCGCCGCCCAGATCCCGTTGTCGCCCAACGCCAACGGCGTCACCCCTGCCCCCTGCAACGTCTCAGCCGCCGCGAAGAACTCGTCGAACGTCTCCGGCGGCTCCACACCGTTGTCCGCGAACACCTGCTTGTTGTACCACAGCACG